>MDTB01067332.1_pt1 | contig 16105 bp, 27 predicted proteins | sample 811161 | NCBI WGS metagenome assembly MDTB01 (sample SAMN05326650, study PRJNA326480) | marine metagenome | isolation source: seawater | place: Mediterranean Sea | collected 2009 | reverse complement strand
AAGTGTTGAGAGCATACCGCTCACGTTACTTACGACACTCACTTCTGGAAAGAATGGTATATTGCCCAATCCTAGTACTTCTACTACGATCATAAGAGCGGCGATACTCAAACCTACTTCAGCTAAAGCACCAGCCCATCCTTTTACTTTGTTGATAATATCCATGTATTATCTCCTTTTTATATACGAATGTAGTACACCCGTAGTTTTATTTACATAAAAAGATGCAAAAAAAGGTTGACAATAAGACATCTTGGTGCTATTATGTATATATAAAGTGAGAAACAAAGGAGTTAAACATGCAGACACAAATAGATACATTGATTCAAAAAGCCAAAGCAGACTACATTAAATTTGCTAGTGCTGGTGGCAAAGGTATGCCTGAGGAAGGCAGTTACTTTGCTAATGAACTTGCTAACTTTGAAGATAGTTTTGAAGTTAAAGAAGGTAAAAAGTTTATCAAATTGCTAAGAAAAAATAATGGCGTTTGGGGATTTATTGTTAAAGATGACTTTGTAACAAACAAAGGTAAATCTTTCAAAAAAGGTGATATCCTGAAAGCCGCTGGTTTTAATGCTCCTGCACTTAACCAAGCTAGAGGCAACATTTTTGAAGAGTTCAGTGTTGCTTGGACTGGTCCACACTATTTGGTGTAATAAGAAAAAGGTTGACAGTATGACATCTTGGTGTTATACTGTATACATAATTAGAAAAGAGGAGTAGCACATGGGTGCAGTTAAAAATATGGTAATGGATTTAGAAGAGAAATGTTGGGACGAAGTAGCTGATGTACTCGGTGAATGTGAAGACATTTCAGAAGCAATGGCTAAGGCAATTGATATCTTTAAAAAAGAAGATTTAATTGGTTACTTGGATACTGACACTATTGAAGAAGGTGTTAGTGAAATGTGGAACGAATTTTGGAGTTCATACGTATCATGATTAAATTAGGTTTAGGATTAGTTTGTTTGATATTGGCGGCAGGATCTATAGATGGTCCTACAGGGCATGAAATGAACAACTGGGGTCAGTGTTTTGCATTTATGTTCGCTGGCTTGTTTTTTGGTGTTTGGGGTCTAATGACCGGCGCCACTGATGAGTAAAACACTTTCAGATATTATTACTGAATTTGTGTGGACGGCGGCACACAATAATAAAAAATACGGATTGAAGGAATTACAAGTTATTAAAAGTATGCATCCGAGTGTAGATATAAAAACATTACAGAGGATCGTACAACATGCACAGAGAACACCCAAGGGAGTTAATTGGGATATAATAAGACAAAAAATGGTTCAATAGAGGAGTATATGAAAAAATATATAATAAAAATTGTTTATTTAAATGGCGATACCCATACAATGTATCAATTGACTAAAAAGAAAGCCTTGGACATCATGTCCGAATATATGAAACTTAAACTCAGGGAGTTAAAATTATGTCAACACTAGATAATGCAATTCAGGCGCTTAGGTTAATTGATAACCAAGCAGACCTTAATGAACTTGCCAAGCAGTGGAAATTGCAAATGAGCTATATTGGTTCTAAGAACAAAAGAGGTCTTAAAAAAGGCGATACTGTTGAATGGGAATCACAAGGTATTGTGAGAACTGGTAAAATTGTAAAAATGAATCCCAAAACTGTGGAAGTTGCTGACATGGGCAATACTCCATTTGGTAGAACGGTTACCAGAGTTCCAGCAAGCATGATAATTGGCAAAGTTGCGGCATAAGTAACTAATGAAGACACTTGATACCCATCAACAGTTGTTCGCCATAACCGCAGAGGAATGTGGCGAACTAACACAGGTTTGCATGAAGATTCTTCGCAAAGCCAAGGTTGATGACGAATGGAATGCCAAACTGCTTGAAGAAGCAGGAGACGTATATTGCATGTTGGATCTGATGGTGCAACATGGTTATCTAACATGGGACGACATCACGAAACGCAGTAGTGTAAAAAAACAGAAATTAATAAAATGGAGTGATTTAATCCCAAATAAGAAAGGTTAAGCTGATGACTAAGAAAAAAATAAGTTTTGAAGACAGCCTGGACGATACAGATTTTGGATTAATTATAAGTTCTAAAGGCGAGTTAAAAGGCATGTATATGCCTGATGGAGCAGAAGACGTAGATTATGTTCCTGAAGAAATTGTGCAAATTTTATATCAAGTATATGGTATGGATATAAGCACTGATTCTGCCACTATACATTAAATGAGACGAGGTCGAAAATCAAATCCAAGAGAATATATAGAGGTCAGAATTAAACAACTGATTGACGATAGACGCAAGGCAAAAGATCCACTTGACAAAGAATGGTATTTGCGTATAATAAGTGAACTACGTTATGTTTTAACAATCATGGACAAAAGCTAGGAGGCTAACATGAACTTTTTTGAAATGTCACAAAATCAACTTGATGCTATGAAACTTGCAGAATATATGCAAAATTTAACTTATCGCATCAAAGAAGATCACGAGATGGCAAATCGTTTGGCTAGGTGTGCTGAAAAGCTAAGTGAATTAGATGCTAATTTTGGTACTCGTTGGGACAGGGACTTTGATAAAGGCGAAAAGGCTTTGATCAATCAGTGTAATAAAATGATGAGCGAAAGCAATGCATCAGCTTGAAGTATTAGAAAAACGCATTGATGCTGTCATGCAGGCAAGAGATTTCTGCGGTCCTGGCAGTTGGGGAGACAACTATTGGAGTGGTGTGCTTGCATATCTACTAAGACAGTTGAATAGTTATACCAATCAACCAGGTGTTAAAGCATCAGCAGAAACAAAAAGAAACATGCATTGACGTGATTGTTTATCATCATATCTATAAAAATGGTGGAACAACTATATGGGATAGATATAGAAATAACCCCGGTGCATGGCTTGTACCGGGTAGCCAACATTTTGAATTACCACAAAAAGGTTACCATGTAGTCGATGGTGAAATAGTTGAAGAAGATATAAAAGAGTGTACCTTTATGCAGTGTAGGATTGCACCTGGAGTATTGGAACGAAGAGTCAATAATATTGATTATGTTGTTACTGTAAGAGATCCTATTGATAGATTAATTAGTGGATTTAATTTTTGGAAAAAAGTAAATAAAATTGAGCTTCATTTTGAAACATGGTTGCACTTTTCAAAAAGTTGTTACAGAGATCCACCAGTATTTGGTTGGCAGTTTGAATGGTTTGTAAGGCATAACTCAGAACACAAAGATTTTAATAATGCACTACAGTATGATAAAAAACAACAGGAAAAATATTTTAGAGTAGCACTTGAAATGGTCAAGTCGACCTATTCGGAGATTTTGTTTTTGAGTGAACCAGGATATGAACAAGAACTAGCTCGTGTTATGTCAGATTTTAAAAGCGAAGGAACGTTTATAACAAACACAACAATACCATCAGACGTTGGCACATACACAACTCGTGATGATGTTGATATGAGTTTGATAAAAGATTATTTGCAATGGGAAATACATTTTTATAAAAAATTAAAACATTTATTTTATAAAAAAAGTAGAAAGAACGACGAATGTTTGGAAAAAAATCAAACACATTATTAACATTTTTGACCAAAGAGTCTGAACTGTTTACTGAAATATTAAACCCTAGAACAAATCTATGGCCCGCCTGGTGGCGTGGATTAAAAAAGCAAGATTTTCCAACAATGAAAACTTGCCCGGGATTTGTTGATCTACTCAAAACAACAATTACTGTTCCATTATGGAAAGATTATCATATTACCTACAGTGACCGGATTGAAAATGTTAGTGTTCCGGGTGTATCAAACAAAGAAGAAATGAGAGAATGGATTGACATTCACCCAAGTGAACAATATGGTAACCATTATAAAGATTATGTGCATATCAAATTGAAAACACCTTGGATTAGTGTATGCAATGACAATACTAGATTTTTAATGACTGATGCAACATGGCACAGAGATGAATTTGAAAGTTACCGTGTATTGCCTGGAGAGTTAGAGTTTCGTTATCAGCATTCCAGTCATGTAAACTTATTTTTGCCTAGAGCAAAACAATCTACCAAACTTCAACTAGAAGCTGGTACTCCTATTTGTTATTTGACTCCACTTACAGATCGACCTGTTGAAGTTAAAGCAAAAAGGGTTAGTAGAGAAGAATGGTTTGGTCAACTTCAAATGCCATTCACATTCCAAAATCAATATAGAAAAATTCTCAAATTAATCAATGAAAGGAATTGATAATGTCGCGTATTATTTTTATTGTTTTAGGTATATTTTTAATTACAACATCAGCACAAGCCCATGAAGATCCATTACAAATGCCTTGGCCCAAAGGTGAAAAGGTTCCTTGTTTTTGTGATAATCTTGGAATGCCGTATGATTTATGTTTAAAAGGCATTGGCGCAGAAGAATGTTTTAAAGTGGTAGAACCCAAGGAACCACCGTGTTCTAATAATGTTAAACCAGGAACAGTGGTTCAAACTTATCCGCCCACATATAATTGTGAGGATTTAAAACGTAAAAACAGTTTGAAAGCACGAGTCAAACAGTTGGAAAAACAAATAAAAGAATTGCAGAAAAGACTTGACAATAAGACGTCTTGATGCTATATTATAAGTGTAATTAAAGAAAAGAGGTTAAATGACACTAATATTAACAGACTGCGATGGAGTTTTACTAGACTGGGAAACCAGTTTCGTTGCGTGGATGACTGAACAAGGGTTCAATGCTAATCCAAATGATAACAGTTATGATATGCACAAAAGGTTCGGCGAAAGAAAAGCTAAAATAAAGCAGTTAGTCAGAGAGTTTAATAACAGTGCATGGATTGGTTTTTTAAAGCCACACAAAGATGCAGTGTTTGGCGTAAATGAATTAGCAAAAAAAGGTTACACATTTGGTGCAATAACCAGTTTAAGTGAAGATGTTTATGCTGGTAAAATGAGAGAATACAATTTGCAACAGTTGTTTGGAGATGTATTTGATTTTGTAACCTGTATTGATACAGGAGCAGACAAAGATGATGCTTTGCTACCTTATAAAGATAGTGGCTTGTATTGGTTAGAAGACAAGCCAGAAAATGCTAAACTTGGCGCTGATTTTGGTTTAAACACGATAATGCTAAGGCATCAACACAACGCCACGTTTGACGATGCTAGAGTTAAAGTCGTAGACAACTGGGCTCAATTAGTTAATTCCGTTAACTAGCTTCGTCGTAAATTTCTAGAACATCAGCAACTACAGGATGTCTTTCGACATCCTTTTTTGTAAAATGCACATGTCCTATAGTGTTATATTTTTTATCATATTTGGTCAGAAAATCTTTAAGACCGTTGTTATTAAATCCCCTATCATGTTGAGCAAGGTCGCCTGTTACAACAATCTTACTACCTTCCCCAATACGAGTCAACAACATTTTGGTTTGCTCTTGTGTGGCATTTTGCATTTCATCTGCAATAATCCACGAGCTTTTAAATGTGCGTCCACGCATATAGGCTAGAGGTGAGATTTCAATAGTTTTATTTTTAATCATATCCTCTACTTGCTTGGGTTTGTAGTATTCTTCTAAAAAGTCAAAGATTGGTCGTGTCCAGGGAGCCATTTTTTCTTTTAGGTCGCCGGGTAAAAACCCGTGTTGTTCGTCAACACTTACAGCTGGTCGTGTTATTACAATACGGTCTACACTACCTGATTCAAGCTCACGGATACCCATTTGTACCGCCATCATGGTTTTGCCTGTTCCTGCTGGTCCAGTTGCAAATACTATGTGCTTGTTGGAATTTTCTAACATTTCCAAGTAATCTTCCTGGTTAATGTTACGAGGTAGAATCTGTAGTTTCTTTCTGCGATAATCTTGCAGTTCAATTACCATATCGTTAAATGATCCTCTCGGATTTTGTTTTCTTGCTCTTTTAGCCATTTTGTGGTAAACTCCATGTTGTCTGCGAGCCCATGTTGCCTACATAAGTACTTATAACAAAGGACTAAATACTACTATGAAAGAGATCGAAGAATTAAAAGACACATTAGATAACCTAGTTGATTCAAGCAATGATCTAAATGTGCTTATAGAATTTGAAGAGGTATTGGATAATCTCAATATCTACAGTTACAAGAATTGGGAATACGGCGAAGTAATTGCTGGTCCGGAAGTAACCAAGTATTGGGTAACAGTAACACTGATGTATCCATACAAGATGATGCCAGACCCAGATGCGGCTATGAGACTGATCAAACATGGTGCTCGAGTATTCTACGGAAAAGACACATTCAAAGAACCTAAAAAGATAATGACACCTGATGATTTAGAGCCTACCGGAGAAGATGGAAAGCGAAGACCAAAACGTATTAGCAGACCAATCTGGTTGGTGCGAATTGAAATGCCAAGGCAATTTGTCAGTGAATTTGATTCTAATAAAATCACAATCAACGGTATGGACATTGACATGGCAGAAGTAGATGGTGCTTATGATACAGATTATGACAATGAAATGAATCCAGACAAACAAGATTTAGGAATAGAACAATGACAGTAAAATATGGTGAAATGGAAAATTTAGTTAATGCAGTAATCAGCATTGATCAGTACAAACCTAAAATTGGCGAAGCCAGTGAAACAGTGGTTATGGCATTTGAAGTTGATGTAGAACAAGCCGCTAGTGATTTAAGTAACCTAATTGAAACTGATGTAATAGAAAGTTTAGATGTAGATGTAAGTCAAGGTCCAAATAACAGAGGCAAACACATGGTGTTTGTTGAATTTACCAGAGGTCCTAAACTACATGAAAACATTAAAGATATATTAAAAGTTGTTGCCAACGTAACAACTATAACAGAATGGAAATTTGAGTATTATAAAGGCAAAGAAGCTAAAGACCTGAACGAAGAAAATCTTAAAGATTCTGTGATTGACAATCCACAAGAATATGTGCTAAAGTATGCACAGCCTAAGAATGAGGATCTTGACAGGGTCAAGCAACTAGCTGGTTTATGAGCAAATCAGAAATCATGACACTTGAGGGTGTTGTTACTGAACGTTTACCAAATGCACTTTTTAGAGTAATATTTGAAAATGGACACACAATTACCGCAACTATTAGCGGAAAAATCAGAAAAAACAACATCAATATACTCAAGGATGACCGTGTGGATGTAGAAGTAACTCCATACGATTTAGACAAAGGTAGAATAGTTTATAGGTATAGATAATGTTAGCAAGATTTTATTTGGTAATTATAATAGTTGGTGTATTAGGCGGAGTAGGATGGTTTGGTTATCAGTACTATGTAAACACACAAAATGCAATCAGAACACTTACAGCAAACAATGCAAAATTAGAAACTGCACAAAAAACTACACTAGCTGAGTTTGAGCAGTATAGAAACAAAGTAACAGAAGAAATAGAAGAATTTAAAGCTGAATTGGTCAGACAGCAAAAATTAAATGATGACCTAGGTGCAAACCTTAAAAGTGTACAAGAAGCAAATAAAAAAATTGCTAATCTGTTGGCGAACACAGACATAATCAAAAACAGTTTAGCAGATCCAAAACTTAGTGAAAGTAAAATAAATGAAAAAGTTGATGAATTTTTCGGCGCTATTGGCTGTGCTAGTGGCGGTGAGTGCTTGCTCCCGCTTCCTTCCAGAAAAGGAAATAATAGTACAACCGACGGTGGTGGAAACACCGGAAATTGAAGCACCAGTAATTAGGATAGTTCCAAGACCCAATCCTATTAAAATGCGTAATGCTGATATAGTAGTTGTGACAGAAGCAAATTTAGAAGAAGTTATTGCTCGTATTAAAACAGAACAAGGTGACTTTGTACTATATGCTATGACTGCTCAAAGTTTTGAAGCACTAGCACTAAGTTTTGAACAGATTAAAAAATTTATTGAAGAACAAAATGCAATAATCCTTTATTATGAAGAAGCAGTAAAACCCAAACAAAATGACTAATCCCTATGATGTTCTCGGTGTAGGAACTGAAAGCAGTGACTCAGAGATAAAATCAGCATACAGACGACTAGCAAAGCAACATCATCCTGATGCTGGCGGTGATGAACAACACTTTTCTGAAATCAGTAACGCTTATGATTCAATTAAAGATGCTGATGCTAGATTCCAATATGAATCTCAACAACATCAAAGTCCAGGTCCTGGTAACTTTACTAGTGGATTTAATCAACAGTTTGGTGACTTCAATGATATTTTTAATCAGATGTTTGGACAACACGGTAGTAGAGGTCCAATGGGAGGCATTCACCGAGATATAGATGTAACATTTCATGTTGATATAAAAGACGTGTTTGATTGTGCTACCAAACAAATTAATGTTACAATGCCAAATGGTATGAGCAAGCCTGTTACAATACACATACCAAAAGGAATAAATCATGGTAGCAAAGTTAAATATGACGGTATGAGTCCAATGGGCGGAGATCTATATGTAAGGTTTATGATAAAAAAGAACATGAGCTATACAATAGATAATAGCAACAACTTACTCAGTAAACAAACTGTACCATTGAGAGTTGCCGCTTTTGGTGGAGAAATAATTGTTACTACACTAGATGATAGAAGTATTAAGATTAAAATAGCACCAGGCACACAGAGTGGTACAAAGTTGCGTATACCAGAAAGTGGATTACCACGTAGAAATTTGCCTAATGCTGATTTATTAATTGAAATAAAAGTAATTATTCCAAAATTATCTATTCCGGATCTTTACAAAACGGTAGATGATGTGTTATAGTAAATATACGAAAGAAGGGTAGACAATAATGTCGCAAGATAAAATACAAGGTTTAGTTGAGAAAACATTTTCTCTTAGTAAAGATTACAAACATCATTATGTAACATTAGAACATTTGTTAGCCATTATACTTGACTCAGACGAAGTAGTAGATATTCTGAGCGAATGTGGTGTAGATCCAAAAGAGTGTAGCAGAGATGTATATGATCATTTAGAAAAAGAAATGGAAAGTTATCCAGAAGGATCAGATGTAGAGCCTAAGAAAACTGTAATGCTGGAACGTGTGTTTCATAGAGCGTTTACACAAGCATTGTTCAATGGTAGACAACACCTAGATACCAGAGATTTACTAATAAGCATACTAAGTGAAACTACTACTCCTGCCGCATTTATTATGAACAGCAAAGGCGTCAGCAGAGATAGTTTAGCAAGATATCTTACTGATACTGTACCTGAAGGAATTACAACACAGAGAAATCAATCCAAACAAGAAAGAATTTTAAGAAAGTATTGTGATAATTTAAATGAAATGGCTGGTACAGGAAAGATTGATCCTGTGATTGGCAGAGAAGAGCAACTTGAACAGTTAACACAAACTATAGCAAGGCGCAAAAAGAACAATGTTGTACTAGTAGGAGAAAGCGGAGTTGGTAAAACAGCTATTGCTGAAGGACTTGCACATTTAATCAATGAAGACAACGTACCTGATATTATAAAAGACCATACTATCTATGCATTAGATATTGGTGCATTACTAGCAGGTACAAAGTTCAGAGGAGATTTCGAAGAAAGGCTCAAAGAAGTTCTTGAAATATTAGAAACAAAAGAAAAGACTATCCTCTTTATAGATGAAATACACATGATTATGGGTGCAGGAAATGCCGGACAAGGTGCAATGGATGTAGCTAACTTGCTCAAACCAAGTCTACAGCGAGGCAGTTTGCGTTGTATTGGTTCAACAACATATGAAGAATACAGAGAACATTTTGAGAAAGACAAGGCACTGAATAGAAGATTTTACAAAGTAGATGTGCCAGAACCAACACCTGAAGATGCAAAACGTATTGTTGTAAACAGTATACCAGCTTATGAGATATATCATGAGATTGCATTTACTCAAGAAGCAATGCATGGTGCAGTAGACCTAACACATCAATATTGGCACAATAGATTTTTACCAGACAAAGCATTTGATGCGTTAGATGCCGCGGCGGCAAGACAAAAATTAATACCTGAAACAGCTAGAAAAGGCGTACTTGAACTTGATGATATCAGATACGAAGTTGCAAAACTAACACGGATACCTGTGGATCAACTGGTACTAACCAAAGACAGTGAGTACAAAAAAGAACGTCAAATTGATATTGAAAAAGCTCTGAGTACAAAAGTATACGGACAAGACGAAGCATTAGAAAGGCTAGCTGACAGCATTTATATTGCTAAAGCAGGACTAAAAGACAAAAATAAACCAATTGGAAACTATTTGTTTACAGGTCCAACTGGTGTAGGTAAAACAGAAACTGCAAAACAGTTAAGTGAAATCATGCACATGGAACTGATACGTTTTGATATGAGTGAATATCAAGAACGTCATACTGTAGCAAAATTAATTGGTGCACCTCCTGGCTATGTAGGTTATGGCGAAGGCGGACAAGGCAGTGGATTGTTGATTAACAAATTAGAAGAGTATCCTAATTGTATTCTATTACTAGACGAAATAGAAAAAGCACACCCAGATGTAAGTAATGTATTGTTGCAGATTATGGACAACGGTATGGTTACTAGCAGTGATGGTAAAAGTGTAAGTGCTAGAAATAGTATAGTAATACTAACATCAAATCTAGGAGCCAGAGATGCTGAGAAAAACAGCATAGGATTTGGACAGTTAGATCAAAGTCAAGATGTACAGTCAGAAGAAGTAAAACGGTTCTTTGCTCCTGAGTTTAGAAACAGACTTGATGCTGTGGTACAGTTTAAGAAACTAGATCAAACACTAATGAAAAGTGTTACTGTTAAATTTTTGCGTGAACTAGAGGACATGCTAGAGCCAAGAAATATTGTTATTGAGTATGATGAGGAAACTATTGACTGGCTTACAAAAAGAGGATTTACACCTAGTATGGGTGCAAGACCAATGGCAAGATTGATTAATGAGAAGATCAAAAAACCGTTGAGTAAACAAATATTGTTTGGGGAAGACGTGGACTTAGTGAAATTGAGTATACAAAATGACAACATTGATATCCGAACACATAAGATCCAGAGCTGATTTTAGTTACGGTACTAAACTTTTTTACAAATGCCATACGTGGCGTGTAGCACTATATCAACCTGACTGGCGTAGTAAAGATAAAACACAACTACAAGAGATATGGTATCGCAATAGATGTATTGAAGATTATCTCAAAGCTACTGAAACAGCTAGTTACAAACTTAGATCAGATAGATGTTATTTTGTATACCTAGCAAGACCAGATGCTATTGAGTGGATTATTAAAAACTACAATAGCCAAATACTGTATATAAATGGACCAGTAAATACTAAACATCAAGACATCTTACTTAATGATTTAACTGTAATAACCAGACCTAGACTGTGGTACAAAAAGTTTAGATACAAGATAATGAGTACAAGATATGGTCCACGTGAACAAGAAGTATTTGAAGAGATGGCAGAGTTTTGCCAAGACACTTTAGAATATGGTACATACAAATTAAATGATACATTTAGAATAACCAGCAAAAGCTATCAAAAAAAGATGAACCAACTGTGGAGTAGAAAAGCAAATCCACTCAATGGACAAAAAATACGATCAGCATTAAATCCAAGTTGGAAAGCACACAATCCAATATATAGAAGCCCATATACTGCAACGGGCAGTATATACCTAGTCAACCATGATGACGTTGTAACTCTGCATATGGTATACAAACAGTACATCACAAAAACGCAGAAGGTAGTTACCCTAGACGAGTTGTAATAAATATAACTAATAAAGGAGTATTACTATGGCAAAATTAAACGAAGACATGGTGGTTATCAAAGTAAGCGAACTGCTGAAAGATAGCGATGAACAACGAAAAATTATGAATCCAGAAATAGTAAGTACTATAGAAGCCGCAGTCCAAGAATTAGTTGGACCAGGCAAACTAGTAGAAATAATTCAAGAAGCAAATCATGAGTGACACAATAACATTATTATCCACTAATACATTTAGTAACAGTGCAACACTACAAAGTGAAAAAGCAAAAGGTGATGCTTACTTTGGTATGTCTGATGGACTACACACAGTACTTGTAGACTTAAATGACTTTATTGGAACAATAAAAATACAAGGTAGTCTTGTAACAGATCCTACAGCAAGTGATTGGTTTGATGCCGACCTAAGCAATGATGAATATACTGTTGACACCACTGGAAAAGTTACTGATGTTGTTTTAAATAATTTAACTTATGCACTAGCTGAAACAAGTAAGAAAAGTTATAATGCAATAGGTAACTTTGTTTGGCTAAGAGCAGATGTTAGTAACTGGACAGCTGGTACTATAACAAAAATAGAACTTAACCGTTAGGAATAAAGATGGCGCAAAAAACAATTAACTTAGGAACAGGAGAACTAGCAGGAGACGGTGAAACACTCCGTAGTGCTTTTAGCAAAGCAAATGATAACTTCACTGAACTTTATAATACTGATGCTGGTGATTTTGATGGAGCGTTTGCTTCATTAACAGGTAAACCAACTACAATAGCAGGTTATGGAATAACAGATAGCCCATCAGATTTAACAGATTTATCAATAGTAGACGGAACAAACGGACAAGTTTTAACAACAGACGGTGCAGGTAATTTTACTTTTGACACAGTTAGTGGAGGTGGTGGAGGTGGTCTTACTGATTTACTCGACGACTTAACACCACAACTAGGTGGTAACTTAGACATGAATGGTTTTGAAATAGTTACAACCGCAGGTGGTCATATTCGGCTTGATCCAGATACTACTGGCGGAGTAGGCATTGGTAATGTTACCAATCCTTCCACACTATTACATTTACAACAATCAGAACCTATTATAACATTGCAAAGACTAGATAACACACTATCACATGGAATAAGTTGGACAGGACAAGGTGGCACAGAAGCCGCACATATTAAATTAGATGGCACAGGCGGTCTAACAAATACACTTATTATGAGTGCGTTTGATGGTGCAACTGTTACTGAAAGACTGAGAATAATGTCGAACAGTGGTGAAGGCATAAGAGTCACAGGTAGTATAGATGCTCAAACATTTGACATAACAACCACAGGAAAAATATTGTATGCAAACATGTATGCTACAGAAGGCGACTTGCCCAATGCTACAACCTATCATGGAATGTTTGCACATGTTCATGCCACAGGTGCTGGTTACTTTGCCCATGGTGGCAACTGGATAAAACTGGCAAACTATACAGACCTAAGTGCATACCAAACTACGGGTACACTGGGCACAAACATAGACCTACATTTGAATCAAGCTAGTGCTGGTGCTAGTGAAGTGCTAAGTTGGGATGGAGCCGATTATGCTTGGGTGGCACAGTCAGGTGGTGGTTCACAAAATTTATTTTCTACAGTAGCAAGTTCAGGTCAAAACGATATTGTTGCTGACGGAACAACAGACAAACTATATATAGAAGCTGGCACTGGTATTAGTATAGCCACTGATGAAAATACTGATACACTTACAATCACAGCAACAGGTGGTAGCAGTAATTCTATCAGTCAATTAAACACTAATGTAACAGTTACTGACACAGGTTCAGATGGAACAATAACATTTGACACAGACGGTACAGATAGATGGTCATTTACTAGTGCTGGACATTTGATGCCAGCCACAAATGCCAATTATGATATTGGTAGTGCAAGTAATAAAGTACGTCATTTATTTTTAAGTGATAACAGTTTAAAATTTGTAGACGCAGGTGATGTTGAATACTCACTAGGAGTAGTTGGCACAAAACTACAGTATCAAGGTGAAGACATAATACAAGCTACATCAACTGATAATGTAAACATGAATGTTAGTGGCGCAGGCTTAGGAATCAGCATTGGTACTGCTAGTACGAGTGGAAGCACAATTAGTATTGGTGCTGAAGTAAACAATACCAGTATCAACATGTATGGTGTAACAGAATTTGGTGCAAAAGCTATATTCAACAGAGGTGTACACGAAAAATTTCTTACACTTACTGGTGCAACAGGCACAGTAGATCACAACACAATGAACGGACATGTATTCTTGCACACAACACCAGCCGCAGACTGGACAGCAAATTTTACAAATTTAGATTTAGCACAAGAAGATGGAACCAATATTGCAATAGTCATTGACCAAGGCAACACAGCATATATTCCAAGTGCAGTTGAAATTGGTGGTGTTGCTCAAACAATAGTATGGAACGGAAATAGTGCACCTTCAGGTACAGCAAACGGAAAAGATGTTGTTTCATTTACAATAATGAACGATGGCGGCACCTACATGGTGCTAGGACAATTGGTATCATTCGGTGGAGTATAACGCATGCCTTTAATGAGTGCAGTTAGTTGGGCATCAGGACCAATGTCAATGCCAGTAAAACCCAAATACTATACTCCTGGTGGAGGTGGTGGAGGTGGTGGAGAGGGTTCAATATATTTCGATGGACCTAATACAGGTGCCGATGATTGGATATCTGGTGTAGTAACAGCACCAGGCACTAATGATTTTACTGTTGAAATGTGGATTCGTCCATCTACTGTAGCTCCTAATCCTTATCAGATTAATGGTATATTTCAAATTCAACAAAATACTTTTGGCAGTGCTGGATATTGGGGTACTGCTGGATTTGGAATGTATATTAGAGGTGGTGCGTATAACACCTGGGCAATATTATTGGGAGGAAGTTACACTACTTCTTATACCAATGCCCTCCTCATGCCCCCTACTAATGCTTGGACTCATGTTGCTTACATTAGAACGGGTGGCAAATCTAGGATCTTTGCTAATGGTAAAGCAGTTGTAGAAGCTGTTGATACTACAGATTATTCAGCAGAAAACAAACTTGCTATTGGTGGAGCATACAATACAGTCAATGGAACTTACAATGGTTATATCTCAAACTTTAGATATCATGTCGGTACATCTCCTTATACTATTACTGTGCCTTCTGGTGGTTCATCTAGTTTTCCTAATGGTGCTAGTGATGTTCTTACAGCCTCTAATGTTCCTGCCTTAGGCGCTGACGATTGGACAATAGAATTTTGGTGGAGAGGCACTCACAAGTTTCAAATGGGTTTTTGTCAAATTGGAAAAGATAATGGTTCCTTGTTTATAATGATGCTGGCAAGTGGTTCAATTAGAGTAGGAAAAACTAATGTAGCCGCTGTTTATGACACTACTAAAACATTAGTAACAAATAGATGGTATCATATTGCAGTTGTTAATGATGGTACAGCTAATACACAAACTACATATATTAATGGCGTTGCTGATGCTACCACTGGATCAGAGAGTAGTGCATTCACATATACAGAAGATACAGTAATTATAGGTGGTAGATATTATAGTGGTAGTTATCAAAATACTGCTTACACACATATGTCAAATTTCAGAATAACTAAAGCTAAAGTTTATGATGCCGATTTTGTTGTGCCAACAGAACCATTAACTAATATTACAAACTGCCAATTATTAACCTGTCAAAATAGTAGTGGCAGTATTACTGATGCAAGTTCTAATAATCTAACAATCGGTTCACCTGGAAATGTGGTTGCTACTTCAACGCAGTTTCCATTTATGGGATCAATAACACCACCTACTAGTGGGTTAACTGACATAGCAGGTACAAAACTTTTAACTGCAAATGATGCCGGTGGAGGTGGATCAACATATTTTGATGGCACTGGTGATAGTCTTGATGTTGGTACTTTTACCATTGGTACTGATGCATTTACAATAGAAAGTTGGTTTCAACCCAAATTTAATACCAATGGTTCCGATACAGTATTTCTTTATGATGTATCTAGTGAAGATATAAGAGTTACTTTTAAGAATGGAAATATAAGAGCTCAACTTGGTAGTGAAACTGAATTGTCATACAGCATAGGTAGTTTAGACCAAAATACATGGTATCACACTGCTCTTCAAAGAGATAGTAGTGGAAATGTAAATCTTTATCATAATGGTATTGATGTTGGAAATTACAGTGCTAGTGGTCAAAATGTTTCAGGAAACACATTACGCATTGGTGATAAACAAGCAGGATCTAAAGAATATACAGGGTATATTAGTAATTTTAGAGCTGTTAAAGGTTCTACTGTTTATACTCCTACTTCTTT
>MDTB01025324.1_pt1 | contig 16105 bp, 17 predicted proteins | sample 811161 | NCBI WGS metagenome assembly MDTB01 (sample SAMN05326650, study PRJNA326480) | marine metagenome | isolation source: seawater | place: Mediterranean Sea | collected 2009 | reverse complement strand
TTTTTTTTTAAATTTAATGTCTTTTTTTTTTATATCACCAAAATTGGTAATTAATTTTTTTTTTAATATTTCTTTATTTAATCTTTTATAATCAGGTAAAAGATTAACGAATTTAAATTTTTTAAAAGCTAAACCCATCTTATTTTGACGTTTTTGAGTTGGTATAACATTGCCTTTAATATTAAGGGCCATTGCTTCAAACATAATATTTGAAGGGTTGGCTATGTAATATATTGAATTTGCAAGTCTTGTAATATATTTTTTCATAGGTTTTTTTTTTTCAATAAGTAAATTCTTTTTATTATTAAATTTTTTTAAAACTTTATACGTTTTTGGGTTAACAATAAAAATCTTTTTACCTTCTAAGTTTTTGAAAACATTGAAAAATTTAAGCGACAAATTTTTTGGATCATCTCCACCAAAAGTTATAAAAATATGTCTCTTTTTAAATCTATTTTTTGATTGGAAAATTTCTTTTGAGAAAAGAAATGCATAGGTCCCTAAAATTAGTTTTATTTTATTATTTTTTTTTTTATAAAATTTTTTGAATTTTATTGAATTTGGATAATCATTTAATAACAAATCACAATATTTATCGTAGGGCTTTTCTTCGTCTGTAAGCCAAATAACTTTAAACTTTTTATTTTTTAATTCATATATTGATTTAAATTTTTTTGAAAATTTGTCCTGCTGTTTTTCTTGGTTGGGATAATAAGGAGGATCAATAACCATTAAACTATATTTAAAAAAATTTTTTTTAAAAAAACTAAATACATTTTTGCATTCTATAACATTATGATTTTTAAAAAAGTTTGAAGCTGCAACATAATTTTCTGTTATGATATCAACGTTTTTTAACTTTAGAATGTCTATTATAATTTTTATTCTGTTATAATGCCCGAATCCTGTTCGTGAGTTGAATTCACAATAACATAAAATTTTTTTCATTTTTTCAATTATATGACACCTGTTTTTTAAAACATAAATTCATATTAAAATTTTATAATTTAAAGATTTTTCAAATTCAATGATTATAAAGAAGAATATAGTTTTATTTTGATTTTTAAACATTTATATAGTAAAGAAACTTTTAAATGGAAGTAATCAATCTTAAAAAGTCTAGCATAAGTGAAAAGGATAAATGCTTTATAATTGGTGAAGCTGGAATTAATCATGACGGTTCGCTTAAAAAAGCTTTCGAACTAGTCGATGTTGCAGTAGCGGCGAAAGTGAATGCTGTAAAATTTCAAATGTTTAACACAGAGAAGTATATTTCAGAGGATTCTTTTTATGCATCATACATGAAGAAAGGGTTAATCTCAAACAGAGAAAAAATAAACGAATTTTTTAAAAGGTTAGAGGTAAAACAATGGGAGATGGTTGAGATAAAAAAATATTGTCAAAAAAAAAATATTTTATTTCTTTGCACTCCTTTTGATGTAAGAAATGGTAATTTTTTAAACAGAATCAATGTGCCTTTATTTAAAATAGCATCATTTAGTCTTACAAATACTTTTTTATTAGAGAGCATAGCTAAACATAAAAAGCCGGTTATTATGTCAACGGGCTTACACAATATTTCTGAAATTGAAAATGCTTATAATATTTTAAAAAAATCGAATAAACCAGTGGCAGTTTTGCAGTGTATATCTCATTATCCTATTGAAGCAAAAGATGCAAACTTAAGAGTTATGAGCACATTAAAAAAAGCTCTCAATTGTATTGTGGGTTATTCTGATCATTCAATGGGCATCAATGTTCCTTTGGCTGCAGTTGCATTAGGTGCAAAAATTATTGAAAAACATTTTACACTTGAGCAAAATGATTTTGGTGCTGATCATGATGCTTCAGCATCTCCAGAAGATTTAAAAAATTTAGTAGCTGGTATTAGAGAAGTAGAGTCTGCTCTAGGTTCAACAAAAAAATTTATTACTAAGGTTGAAAAAGAAGTTTATAAGGTGCACAGACCAAGCTTGGTATCAAAAATAAATATTAAAAAAGGACAGAAAATTAAAAAATCAATGCTTGAAATGAAAAAACCCGGAACTGGGATCAATCCTCTCAAAATAGATCAAGTTCTAGGTAGAACTGCCAAAGTAAATATAAAAAAAAATAAGCTAATTAAAATGGAATATTTTCTTTGATATAGATGAAAATTAATACAATTACTCCACAAATTCCAAATACCAAAAAGATTTTCAAAGAAATGAATAAATGTTTTAAAAAAAAATATCTATCAAATGACGGTGAAAATTTATTGAAATTTGAAAATGATTTACAGAAATATTTTAAATCAAAACTAAAACCAATAGTTTTTTGTAACGGAGAACTTTCATTGTTTAATCTAATTCAAGCGTGGAAATACCATTTAGGGGTTAGTAAATGTAGTGCAATAGTTCCTTCTTTTACATTTTCTGGCACAGTAAATGCGCTAGCACAAAATAATATTAAGCCAATATTTTGTGACATAAACAATTCTCTCACACTTGATCTAAGGAAAATAAGATTACAAAAAGATACAAAATTTATTGTGGCAGCTTCCGTTTATGGGAATATACCAAATATAAATGACATTAAAAAATTTGCAAAAAAAAATAATCTTATCTTTATTTTAGACAATGCTCCTGGATTTTTTTCTAGAATTAAAAATGATTTTCCTTGTAATCAAAATGTAGATGAAATTTATAGTTTCCACGCAACTAAAACTTTTAATTCCATAGAGGGGGGTTGTGCCTTAACTTCAAATAAAAAGATTCAAAAATTTTTGATCGCACTAAGGAATTTCGGTCAATTAAGTAGGGGTTCAAATAATATTATTCTACCAGGTCTAAATTCAAAAATGCATGAACTCTCAGCTATTGTTGGAATAGAAAACTTAAAAAGAGCAAGTAGCTTAATAACTCTAAGAAAAATGGTTATTTCAAAATATTTGGATTTTTTTAAAAAATTAGAAATTAAAAAAATTATAGAATTAATGAAAGTAGACAAGAATACACACTGTAGTTATTATTTTTTTCCAATAGTACTTAAAAAGCATTCTGTAAAAAAATTCATGGAATTTATGAATAAAAAAAAAATTTTTTGTCGTAGATATTACAGGAGTGTGCATACATTGGATTATTATAAAAAAAAAATTATCAAGAGAGATCTTAATTTTATTCCTTACACTGAAAAAATAAAAAATAAAGTTGTTGCATTACCCCTACATTCTGAAATGAAAAAAAAAGAAATTGATTATTTATTCAAAAGTGTTGAACAATTTTTTAAACTGTAATTTTAGGCTAAACATATCAAATCTTTCTAAGTTTATTTCTAACAGTTACATAAGTCCCTGGCTTACTAATATTTTTTGTAACAATTGAACCAGCGCCTATAATAACGTTTGAGCAGATATTAATTTTATTAATTATAATAGATCCTATACCGCACAAAACATTATCTCCAATAATTGAGCTCCCGGCAATTTTCACATTTGAGCCAATGTGACAATGACTTCCTATTTTTACATCATGTTCAATTAAGCTTTTTGTATTAATAATATTATTATTACCTATCGTTACGTTTGCACCTATAAAGCAAAAATGATTAAAAAAGTTTGCAATTCCTAATTTTGAGTAACGAGATATGCTTGAATTTTTCGCTATCAGATTAGGTGTTTTTGTTCTTGATTTAAACTTATCAAAGTATTTTTTTCTTATATCATTATCACCTATAGCTAAGTACAAATTGTTATTTTTTGAAATTTCTTTTTTTGAAATTTTTTTAAAATCAATAACCTTGTTTTTTAATATTTTTTTATTTTTTCTAGATGAGTAATTAAAATCATAAATTTTTATATTCTTTTTTTTTAATATGTATAAGTTTTCTAATATTACTTTACTATGACCGCCTGCGCCTAAAATAATGTTACTTCTTAAAGTCATTTATTTTTACTTTTTCATTTTTTTTAACATCTTTTAACAGTCTATTTTTCAATGTTTTTTTTATATCGAACAAAGAAAGTCCGCCCCATGGTCTTCTTAAAAAGAAGTTGTTAAAACTAACTTTTTGTCCTTTTTTAAGGTCCTTTAAATAATAAATCCCTTTCCTAGATATGTTGACCATTTCTATTTCTTCTTTTTGTTTTTTTTTTTCAAAATTTCCTAAAATTTTTTCATTATTTCTAATCGATTTTACATATATCTTAAATTGCTCAGGATCATCTGATGCTAAATGATCGGGACCCTTCATTTTTTTGCTCAAAGTTATGTGTCTTTCAATAACTCTACAGCCTAAGCCCATTGCTGTTATTGCTGCTAGTTTATTATCAGAATGATCTGAAAATCCAATCGGTAATTTAAAAGTATTTTTAAGAGTAGTTATATTATTTAAATTTAAAGATCTATCAGAGCACGGATAATTGGAAACGCAATGTAATAATGTTATTTTTGTTTTTTTTTTATTATATATTTTTAATGTATTTGAAATTTCTCTCAAAGTAGACATGCCAGTTGAAATTATTACTTCTCTAGCATTTTTGTTTAAGAAGTTGTGTAAAAAATAGTCTGTTAAATCAGCCGATGAAGTTTTAAATTTTTCAATACCATGTCTTGCCAAAATTTTTGCATCTTCGACATCGAATGGGGTTGATAAAAATTCAATTTTTTTCCTTTTACAAAAATTAATTAACTCTAGCTGTTGAGCTTCACTTAATTGAAGCTTTTTAAGCATTTGATAATGAGTTTCATTTTTTTGGGAATTTTTTTTTTGGTATTTTACTTTTGGGGTGTTTTTAAAAGCTAATCTATCAGCGCTAAATGATTGAAACTTAACTGCATCAGCATTATTTTTCTTAGCAGATAATATTAATTTTTTGGCTATCTTTACAGAGCCATTATGGTTAACTCCTATTTCTGCTATTACAAAAGTCTTATTGTCCACATTAGACTCAATAGTATCTTGATTTCTTATTCAATTTTAAATTACAATAACACTACCCTAAATAAAAATTTTTTCCATATAATTTAATATAGTGTTTAAAATTATGAGTATCAGTAGCACGAATTTTATTTATAACCTGGTTGTTTCCTAATCAATTTTTAATTAAAATATTATTAAATTGATTAATAAATATTATACGAGTATTAACTAAATTTATCATGTCAAATAAGAAAATTTTGAAAATTATTAAAAATACTTCTGTAGTTTCGATGGGGATACACTCTTCATATATATATCATAATAATCCAAAACAATTATTATTTTCACTAAGTAGATACAAATTTGTTTCAAAAATGTTTGAAAGTTTTAATGATGTTGCAGAAGTAGGTGCTGGAGATGGTTTTCAATCTGAAATAGTTAGATCATGTGTAAAAAATATTTTTCTGTTTGATATAGAGAACGATTGCAAAAAGGACTATGAAACTAAAAATAAAAACCCAGCTCCATTTATAATTCATGATTTCACAAAAAGAAAATATAAAAAAAAATTTGACGGAATTTACTCAATTGATGTACTGGAACATATACCAAAGAATAAAGAAAAATTATTCATAAAAAATATAAAAAATTCTTTAAAAAAAAATGGCACTTTAATTGTTGGAACTCCTTCTCTTGAAAGTCAAAAATACGCATCTCCTATAAGTAAATTGGGTCATGTGAATTGTAAAAAAAAAGTAGATTTAAAAAAATTTTTAAAAAATTATTTCAATAATGTTTATGTATTTTCGATGAATGACGAAGTTGTTCATACAGGATTTGATAGTATGAGTAATTTTAATTGGGCAATTTGTAATTGACTAAAGAAAACTTGAATGTTTTGGAAGTTTACCTGGATTTTCAGGCAATTCAAAATGACCTTTTCTATATCCGTCTAAATATTCATTAACTTTATGTTGTAAACATAAATTTCCACACATCTTCTGTGCATTAAAATATGAAGATGAAAGATAAGACATAACTTTCCAATACCTTTCGCTTTGCCAAATATCTTTAAATCTGTTTTCAGAAATATTACCGATATGAAATTTTTTAAATTTTTCATTAAAAAGTTGACCACATGGTGCTATCAAACCAGTTCCCGACATTTGTAATAAAAAAGGGGCACCATAACATCTTTGATAAGTCCTAACACCTTTTGATTCAATTTTTGACCATTTTATTCTTACTTCATATTCATTATCAGAAAGTGATTCGGCTTCTTTCAACAACTCATAATGTTTTTTGTAATCCCCATAATTTACTCCTAACGATCCCTTCTCATCATCAGAGCATTGTTTAATTATAAGATAATCAGGACGCAGTTTTTTTCCGAGTTTTGCCAGAGGAATTAGCTGATCATAATAATCAGGCATGAAAACCATCTGCATTCCTATAGTGACACTTAAGTTTTTATTTTTTTTTATCTCTACGGCGGTTTTTATATTCTCAACCACTCTATCAAACCATTGTTCTTTACATCCCATTATTTCAGCATATCTTTTTGGTTCACCTGCAGAAATATTAAACCTTAAATAAGTTAGATGAGGTAAAATTTTTTCTAATTTAGATTTATTTAAAACAAAACCATTTGTTGCAGTTGCCATTGATAGTCCAGATTGACTCCCCTTTTCTATGAAATCTGCAAAATATGGACTAACAGAGCTCTCTCCATCAGATACAAGACTAATGCCCTTTACGTCTATTTCTTTAGCATCTTCTAAAAAATTAAATAAATTTTCTTTTGTTAAAACAGATCTATCATTTTCTTGTGTCATAGCGTAACAAAAATGGCATGCATAATTACAACTTCTTGTTAGAGCTATATCAATTGTTACAGGGGCAATTTTTTCACCTTTTTCCCATTTTTTTATTCTATCTGAGTACCATTGAATTTTAGTACCATCTAAAATAATATCTTGAGCAAGCTCTTCATTTAAATGCTTTGTAACTGAGTCAATATTATACATAATTCAATTATAATGTAAGTCTTCTTCCTTTGTTCTTGTCTATCATAGGGGACATATAAATCAATAAATGATTACTTACATTTTCTTTCAAAAAAATCTCTAAACTCAAAAGAAATTCTTCTTTTTCATGAATAGAAACTTCATTTGTAAAATTAAGATAAATTTCCTCATCATTAATAAAATCTGTTAGATCAACCTTTATATGATGAAATTTTGAATTTATAAATCCTATAATACTTTTTTCTATTATCTCCTTTTTTTTATTTTCTGGAATATTTTTCCATTTCGTATCTTTAGTTATAGATTGAAAATTATTTTTTTTTTTGAAGTCTAATTCAAATATTTGATTTATAAAAGTCCTTAAAAGTTCTTTCAACTTTTTAAAAATTTCATTATGATTTTCTGCAAAGAAAATTCCTTGATATTCAATTTTATCAAAATTTCTGTAAGAATTCTCTAGCCTTATAATACCGTGCTCATAAAGCTCCTGTACTTTTAACGATAAACAAATTTTTTCAAAATTTGTTAAGATTTTAATATCATCTTTCTCTAACTGGTCAGTATTTAAAAATTTAAAATAAGTTAATTTCTCACCATCTACTTTATACTCTATTTCAAAATCTAATATTTTAATTTTGTTCATTATTTAGTTGGATTTTTAAATCTTTATCATTAAAAATTAAATTAACAAATTTACTTAGTATTAGGTTTCTATCAATATTTTTGAAATTTTTTTCATCAAATTCTATATCTAATTCATTTATATTATACTCTAAAGATAGTTGAAGCAGATCAGATAAGCTTTCATTAATATTATCATTAGGAACCCATGCCTCAAGAAATTCGTATTTTGTGTCAAACCCCCTACTTTTTGACTTTAGAATCGTTTCAAAATTTTTTATTATTTCTGTATAATTCAGTGTTATTTTTTTATTACTTTCTTCCATTAAGAATTTTATCTAAAATTTTATCATTAGTAGTATAATACTTTTTTTCTAAATAATGAGTTGTTGGTACAAAACTTTTTGGCCAACAGATTTTTATTGGTTTATTTTTTAGTTTTATTTTACTAGTTGCAATTGAGATAATATTATCAGCTATACTTGCATTAGGAAAACCATCTTCAACTACACATAATGATTTTGTTTTATTTAAAGAATTTAATATTGTTTTTTCGTCTAATGGATTGAGACTCCTCAGGTCTAGAACCTCACACTTTATATTTTTTATTTTTTCGAGAGATTTTGCGACTTCTAGACAATTTTTAACAGTTGAACCAAAACCTACTAATGTAATATCTTTACCTTTTTTTCTGATAAATGATTTGGTTGGATTTATAAAGTATGGTTTTTTTGGAACATCTTCTTCCATAGAATGTAAAGATCTGCTCTCAAAAAAAATTGTTGGGAAATTTGAGAAAATTGAAGATAGCAACAAACCTTTTGCTTCAAATGGAGAACTTGGGAAAACCACTGAAAGACCTGGCAAATTTGAAAACCATGAATGTAATGATTTACTATGCTGTGGTCCTTGCCCCCATCCTTTTCCTACTATTGTTCTTATTGTAAGAGGAAGCTGGCTTTTTCCACCAGATTTATAAGACCATAAAGATATCCAATTAGCAATTTGATCTAGAGAATATATCATGAAATCAAATCTTTGATGAATTAATAAAGGACGCTTACCATCTAAAGCCATTCCTGTTGCCATTGCTGTTAATGCTGACTCGGCCGCTGGTGTATCAAAAACTCTTTCTTTACCAAATTTTTCCTGCAAATCTGCTGTTGTTCCATATATGTTTGAAGATGTACTAACGCCCAAACCAAAAGTAATTACTTTTTTATCTATAGCCATTGATTGATGGATTGCTTCTTTAATAGCTCCTGAAAAAGATAATTTTCTCATAAAATTAATATGATTTTAATTCTGTTTCTTTTTGGTTACTTAAAAATAAAGTTTTGTTTTTTGTAAACTTTTTTACATGATTTGAATATTTTTCTACAAAATTAAAACTTAAACTATCTTCAAAATTCAAGAATTTCGCTTTTCTAGAAAAATTTATAGCAGAAATCACTTTGGATCTATTTTTTTTTATAATTTCATTAATTTTTTTTGATGAAAATTTTAATGTTAATTGTTTAATTAATCTAAAATATGGATCATTTTTTTTTCTTAAATTTATTAGATTATCTCTATAATTAAATTCGACATCATCATCTTCGGGACCTACATGAGAACAAATACGCATAGTATCTAATTCAAAAAATAACGGTTTTCTTATTTTTTGAACATAATCATAAGCTGCATCAACTTTCATTTTAAGATTTAATAACTTTTCGTCATTTGATCTGGTATATTTTATTTTAAAGGTTTGTGCTAATTTCTTAAAATTATTTAGAGTTGTTCTTTTGTTATAATGTGTGTGAACAGAAAACTTATTATTTTCACAAATAAATAAAATTGGCAGATTCATCAATGAAGCAATATTTAGAGTCTCGTAAACAATACCTTCTTCCATACCACCATCTCCAATTACTGCTATGGTTATATTTTTTGAGTTATTATTTTTTTGAGAATAAGCTGTTCCAAGTGATATTCCATACATACCTGAAAGTATTGTTCCACTAAAAAAATTATTTTTTACACTGGATAATTCTTGAGAACCAGCTAATCCACTGTTAGAGCCTGTTTTTTTTCCATAAAATTCAGATACGATATCTTTGATATTTCCACCTTTTGCAATAAAGTACCCATGAGATCTATGATGAGAAAGTAAATAATCTTTTTTTTGGATTTTCTCAGCTAAACAACTTGGTAGGGCTTCTTGTCCCAAGCTGAAATGAATAGGGCATCTCATTAAATCTTCGGGATGATATATTTCAATTAATTTGGATTGCAATTCTCTTATAAGAGAAAATGACCTAAAAATTTGAAGCAACTTAAACTTATTCATGTTAATTAAATTCCAAAAACCTATATACTAATATCTTCATAATTCCAAAAAAAACATTTTGAAAACTTCAATGCATCAGACTTACCGGTCTTTTTGTGGAAATTCCTATAGTATCCAGCAATTTTAATATTTTTTTTTAAATTTTGAAGATTTTATAAGCACTTCATAAACAAATGTCATTCTAAAATTATTAATTTTTTCCAACAGAATTTTGAATTATCTATCTAGCCATCATTAACAAGATTAATTTATTATTTCTAATTCTGCAATTTTTAACTAATTATTACAGTTTTATAAACTTGATATAAATTTTTTTCCTCGTTATAAAAAGAGATTACAAATTAGTCAGACTTTAAGCTATAAATAATAATAATTTATATAATGCAAGATAAAATACTTCTTATCGGTGGGACCAAAGGTATAGGTAAAGATTTAGCATTAAGTTTATTAAAAAATAAAAGTAAAATTTTTATAATCAGTAGAAATAAAATTAAAAAAAATGATGAATTAAACAACTATAAAGACTTAGTCCACTTACAGTGCGATATATCAAAAAATAAAGATTTAAAAAAATTAATAAATATTTTAAAAAAAAAAAAACTTACTTTTTCAAAAGTAATTCATTTAGTCGGCGGCTCTTTAGGAAAATATAATATTGATAGCAATTACTCTGACTTTAAAAAAGTTTGGGATTTAAATTTTGGTTATGTTGTTGATATGAATAATTTCTTAATAAGAGACATGATTAAAAAGAAAAATGGTAGGATTGTGCATTTGACTGCAAGCGCGGTAGAAAGTTTATCCGCTCCTATATCATATATATGCGCAAAAAGTTCTTTAAACACTTATATTAGAAAAATGGGACAAGAATACATAAAACTTGGTATTGTTTTTTCTGCCATCTCCCTTGGACCGGTGGAAATTAAAGGAAGATTCATGACAGATGAAATGAAAAAAAATACCTCAACTTGGAAAAAATTTAAAAACTATCATCTCCCAGGAAAAAGATTAACTAAGACTAGGGAAGTAATTAATGTAATTAACTTTTTAATTTCAGACTTAGCATCTTATAACTCAGGAGCAATTTGGAATGTCGATGGGTCCTACAGATAAATTAAACAATTTATTTAAAAATGGGTGGATCATTCTAGATAGTGAAAATTTAGAGCACTCAAATAAATTAAAAAATGATATCTTAAAAAAGGTAAAAAAAATTTTTAGTATTAAACATAAAGATCCTGACTATGTTCTTAATAATTTTCATAAAATTGTTAAAAATTTAGGAGAAGTGGAGTTGAATGATAAAAAAGTAAAACTTATTAAATCAATTTCCAAGAGTGAAGAACTTGTTGAACTTATTTTTAAATCACTAGAAAGCAGCTTAACTAATTTGCTAGGTAAAGACTTGCTAGTCCAAAAAACAATTAATATAGTAATACAGCCACCTAATGACAATAATCCAACTTTTCCTCATAGAGATGCTCCACCAAATTCATTTTATGAAATAGTGCTTTGGATTCCGTTAGTCGATTGCGATACAACTAAATCTATGTATCTTATAAATTTAAAAGATACCAAAAATTCCTTAGCACAACTAAATAAAAAGGATGCCAAATGGAATAAATTTATTAATAATTTTAAAAATAAAAAAAAATTTCCAAAAATAAAATTTGGTCAAATCTTAATATTTTTACCATATGTATTCCATGGTTCTGAAAAAAATAAAACAAATGAGACAAGATTTTCATTAAATATCAGATTTAAAAATTTATTTACTCCCTCAGGTAAAAAATTTCCTTTACATTTTTTTAGAATATTTAAAATTAGCAAATTTACAGATATGGCTATCGAAAATTCAAAGAAAGAAATATAAATGAAAAAGTTTTATTCATGTGTGGATACTATGATACCAAGCCCACTTGAGGAGCAACATCTTGTAATTAAAAATAAAGCTAAAAAAGCTGGGGGAGGAATAACCGCATATGGTTCTGAAGAGTTCAGAACAATTAAAACTCAGCTATGGATTAAAGAAAAACTTATACATACCCCTGGCATTGACGGAGTAATATTTTTTACATGTTACCAATTTATGTACAATGACAAATTCAATTATAAGCTTTTTAAAGACATTACAAGTAAACTGAAATTAGAATTGCATTTTGCAAGAGAAAATCTTTCTTTTGTAAAAGAAAGATTTGACAAAAATTCTTTAAATTCACTAAAATATATTATTGCCTATAGTCAAATAATAAGTAGAGAAAAAATAGAGAAATTAATTTGAGGTTTCTATACACTAACTTTCCAAAACAGTATGGAAAATTTCTTTTTTTAAAAAATTCTATATTAGTTTATCCTAAAAAATTTTTACTCAAATTTAAAAAAAGTGTTTATTTTGGAAGTAAGGACCAAGACAAATGGGTTATAGAAGAGATTTATAAAAAAAATAAATTTAGAGGTTATTTTGTTGATTTAGCTGCTACAGATGGAATTAATGAAAACAACACATATGTACTTGAAAAAAAATATAAATGGAAAGGTATAACGATTGAACCTAACAATCTATACTTTAAAAAACTCAAAAAAAACAGATCTTGTATTTGTGTAAATAGTGTTATTGGAGAAAAAAAAGAAAATATCAAATTTATAGAAAATGGTCCTACTGGTGGAATAATTGGTGATAATTTTGACAACAACTTTAAAAAAAGATCTGATTTTTTAAATAAAAATAAATTAAAAATTAAAAACAAGAAAAGCTCTACATTATTTAAAATTTTAAAAAAAAATAAGTCCCCTAAAGTTATAAATTATCTTAGTTTAGATGTTGAGGGCGGTGAAACAATGGTGCTCAAAAATTTTCCATTTAATAAATACATATTTGAAACTATGACGATAGAAAGACCATCAAAAGAATTAAATAAAATTCTTTTTAAAAATGGATATGTTTTTGTAAAAAATTTCAAAGCCGATACTTTTTATGTTCACCGATCATTAACAAGAAAAAAAAATATTAATATCAAGTTAAAAAATTTCAAACAATTACCCAAGAAGAAATGGTAATCTTTTAAAAGCAAATTTTAAGTCCTTTATTAAATGAAAATTTGTTTCTATTGTATGAAATTTCTATTTTTAGTTTAAGAAAGACAAAAAGATAAAAACTAAAGATTCTTTTTACTTGAAATGAATTTTCTGTAATCAGTTTTTTAACATTATTATTACTTATAAAATCTAAAAATTTTTTTTTAAAAAAATTCTAGATTTCTTGATGATAGTTTTATTAAGTTTCTTGCAATACTATTAAAATCAATCATCATGCCCATCTTTATTAACTGTATGTCTTAATTTCCATTCTGTATTAGTTTTTATCCATATATGAGGGGAGCGAAAAGAATCACATAGGTCATGAAATCTTGCCTCATCCATCTCAATATAATCCATAATTTCTTTAAAATATTTATCAGGAAATTCCCCATCATATTTTTTAACTAAAATTTTTCCTTCATCTAATGTCAGATGTTTATTTCTTATTTCTTGAGAAGCATCATAAGTAGTTCTACCAATTCCATATTTAATATAGGTAGCGTAATAATGAAGGTCATCTATTTTGTCGTCGATGCTATTATATTTACTGTAAGTGCCTTGTGTTCTAAAAGGTCTTGCAGAGAAATTTGAATTTTCTACTGAGTAATAATACGCTTCCTGAGGTATCCATTTTTTATAATATCCTAAATAATGAATTTGTATTTTGCTTTTAGATAAATCTTTCTGACTCAACGGAAGAAAAATTGATAAATCTTTCATACTTAAACCGTGTTTCTCCTCCAGCTCCTTAATAGAACGCCCCGCTAAATATAGATCTTCATTATTTTTGATTGAATAATACTCACTCTTTCTTAAAGAATTAGAGTGTTCAGCGATAGGATTTCCATACTCAGATTCTGATTCTCCGTAAAAAACAAGAGGAATATTATATTTACAGGCAATTTTTGGTGCTAAGTTTTTTTGGCCAAGAATGAAAGTTTGAAAAGGATGTAATAAATTTTCTATAGATAGTCTTGTAAGGGTCTTCATTACTTTGCCATTTGGTTTGGTTGATATATTATCAAAACCACCAACTTCAATCCAATTTCTAAAATTCTTATACCCATAATCAGTATATAAAATTGGCGGCCAAGTAATTGTAAGAGGATTCATTCCATAATTATATTTCAGTAAATGTGATGCATAAACACTATCTTTCCCGCCACTTCCTGGGACGATACAATCATAATCATTATTTTTTGATCTATATTTATCACACAAGACTGTTAATTCTTTTTCTCTTGATTTCCAGTCAATATTATTTTCTTTATGCTCAGCAATCGCACATGCATCACAAACACCTGTTTTATTATCAATATTGAGGTACCTCGCCCCCTCTCTATCTCTTTTATGTTTAAACTCTGGAATTGAAGAAGGTCTCTGATTTGAAAGAACACATTTTTTACAAAAATTAATCTTTTTAGGTAAATTATAAAATGTTTTCATTCAAGATCTATACTAACTCTTTTATATTATAGTAAAAATTTAAACCGTTTTCACCACTTTTTTCTGGATGAAATTGAAAGCCAAAAATATTTGATTTCTGAACTGAGGAACAGAAACTAAAACCTAAATAATTGGTTTCTGTTAAAACAATTTCGTTATCTATTGGTTTACAATAATATGAATGAACAAAGAACATATGAGATTTATCATTAATATTTTTTACTATTGGATGATTCTTTTTTTTAATAATTGGGTGCCATCCAATATTTAGATGATTATTAGAAGATAATTTTTTAACTTCACCTTTAATTAATCCCAAACCATTTGTCTCTTTATATTCATAACTTTTATCAAAAAATAACTGCATACCCAAACATATGCCAATTATAGGTTTTTGGGTATTTTGAAATTTTTTTAAAATTGAGTCTAAATTTTTTATTTTGATCTTGTTCATAGCTTCAAAAAACGAACCAACTCCGGGCAAAATTACTGCGTCTGACTTCATAATATTTCTTTCATCATCACTTAAATGTCCATTTAAACCTACTTTTTTACATGCTGATTTAATACTGAACAAATTTCCCATTCCGTAATCTATAATTGCAATTTTTTTCAATTTTTATCTCTGGATACTATTAATTTGATCTGACATTTTTTTTTTTTGATAAATAACTTTTAATTTTTCCAACAGTAAAATTACCAAAATTCATAAATTTTTTTTCATTCCTTAAAAAAGACTGATTACCCTCATAATGGTCTACAGGCGAATTTAAATATCCATAATGTAAAATAGATCCTAATGCGATTCCAGATGGATCACATACATTTAATAAATCATCAAAATGAGCCATCTCACCGAATCCACCGTTAATTATAAACGGTATTTTTACATATTTTTGTATTATTTCTGCTAAAAATAAATCAAAACCTTTCCCTTTTCCATCACAGTCTATGCTTGTTATAATTAGTTCTCCAACACCTTTGGACTGAACCTCGGAAACCCAATCAATAAAATTAATTTGTGTCTCCTCTCTTCCGAAATCAATATAACAGAAATAATCATTTTTTTTTTTAAGTACTTCTATTGCACATACAATAGTTGAAGATCCAAAATATTTTACTGACTCTTTTATAAAATTTTTATCTCTTATGAATGAACTATTTACAAAAACTCTATCAGCTCCTGAATTTAAAAATTCTGAAATTTGCTTTACACTATTTATTCCTCCTCCTATAGTTATTGGAAGAAAAATATTTTCTGCAGTTCGTTTTACAAAATCTAAAATTTGTTTTCTGTTATAAAGACTAGCTACTATGTCATGATAAATAATTTCATCTGCTCCATCTAAATAATATTTTTCAATAAATTTCTTTGGATCGCCTAAAACTCTTAAACCTTCAAGACTGATGCCTTTCACCAAATTTAAATTTTTAATATCGAGTTTGGGTATAATTCTTAAGTTTTTCACTAAAAGTTATAAATTTTTGATTTAAACATTTTTTCATTACTACTAAACTATAATGATATTACAAAAATATTTTTTCTAATCTCTTTTTCACTGAATATTTTAGCTACTACTTTAAAATTTGTATCAATACCATGAAATTTAAAAATTTTTTTCAGTGCATAAATCAAGCCAATTGAGCTATTAGTACTGGTCAGCTGCACGCATTACTGCGCTTCCACATCCAGCCTATCAAC
>MDTB01235505.1_pt1 | contig 16106 bp, 14 predicted proteins | sample 811161 | NCBI WGS metagenome assembly MDTB01 (sample SAMN05326650, study PRJNA326480) | marine metagenome | isolation source: seawater | place: Mediterranean Sea | collected 2009 | reverse complement strand
TGACGCAATATCTTCACCATCTTCACCATCTTCACCATCTTCACCATCTTCACCATCTTCACCATCTTCACCATCTTCACCATCTTCACCATCATCTATCTCTCCACTAGGGATAGAGGTAATCATCCATCTATTACCGAATGTTTCAGGATTAATAAAAAGTCCTAAAAGTTTAATCTGGAAATTGAGTGTATCACCTTCATTGATATTATCTCTATCAAAATCCTTCAAATAGGCTTTATAAACTATAATGATCATTCTAGATGTTTGTGCATCAAAACAAGGTTCAAACTTGTATGTTATATCATCTTCTTTTAGATCATTCTTGAACCATTTTTTGTTATTATTAATAACACTACTTTTACATTTGTTGTCAATATCTTCAAGTTGTTGCCGAATTTCTTTATCTTCAATAAATACTTCTAGTGCTATCTTGTCATCACTCAATTCAATAATGTTGATAATTTTAGTGTTGTTAATTCTTAAATTAATTGCAGTAGTAGGAATAGCAACATATCTTTTATTCTTTTTGAATACCTGTTCATACAGCATTTGTGAGGAAAATATTATCTTTATTGTAGAAATAGAAACTAAACCTTATGACGCAAATAATGTATAAAGATGTCATTACTAACTATATTAAAGATGAGATCATATATGGACATCTTGTACCTTTTGTGGTATTTATATTGATCATTAACTTTATTCTTACATTATCAGCATTTATGATTGTTCAAGTGTATAATCCATACCATATACTTTTTCGTTGATATACATAATAGATTTATTAATAGCATATGGATTATTAATATCCAAACCATTCTTTATTATATACCATAAGCGCATATAGCCATCTTCATCGACTTCATTCAACAACTTATGCATAATATAAAAATGTCCATTATTTTCAACACAAACTACACTACCACCCTCACCTTCACTGCTCATAATCTAAAAGTAAAAAATTGAGAATATCTCACCGTTTCATATATAAAATGAATATATCCTTATATCATCTTTCCACACTTGCGTATTGACACAATGAAAGTTTCAATGATCAACAATACAAAGCAAGTATATAATAAATACCATAAAATGGTATGTGAAGTTTCTAATGATGTATTCAAAGATACTCAAATAGATAAGTGGATGGAAAAACAAGTTATCTTAGATGGATCGCGAGAAATCATTAAAAATATCATTTACAATCCCACAAATGAACTTGAAACTCTATTGAAAAGACAAAAACTATTAAGAAACTTCATTTATGATCTCAAATATCAATTAGCATACATAAAACAAACCGAAAATGCCATAATCAAAACCATAGAGATGGACAGTTTGTATAAAAATAAGGACAACGACGACAGTGAGATGATGATGATGTCTATGCTCTTTCCAAATGACTTTTACAACTCGTGGATAAGCGATGTATCACACTTTTTAGAGTTATATCATGGTTATAGAATATACTCTCTGCCTCTCTTACAGATTATCAGTCCAATAGGTATTGTATTGACACCTTATCTTTACGCAACAAGAAATCTAGGTCTCAATATCACCTTAGGTGATTACTTACAATTCTTGTGGAAGATGATCAAGATGTCTGTGGAATATGGTGGGGACTTTAAGACTATGATGATAAGGTGGATAACGTTGTTAGTATATATTAGTGTATATGCATACAACATATGGCAAACTTGTGATAGCGCAATATCACTTCATAATCATAGACAGGTTATCTTAGAGCGTATGAACAATGTTAAAGCATATCTTGATATATCAAGATCTATCTTTGAGATGGTAGGTGAAGGTGTTATAGAAACAATATCATCCACATTCAATATATCCCTACCCGATACAACTTTTGCTATTGATGGATCACTAACAGATGCCTATTGCTTCTGGACAAACAGCGAATCATATAGGTTTAGAATAGAAAGAAGTATCCAGATGATATACTATATAGACGTCATTAACACAGTATCAAACCTTTTACATAATCCTCATTGGTGTATAGTAGAATATACCACACAAAATGTAGGAGCAATCGCGAAGGATGCTAGAAATCCTATACTGAATAATGATCAACAACCGAATAATATTGATCTAAACAAGAATATTATAGTTACAGGACCTAACGCAGGTGGTAAAACAACATATGTGAAAACACTCGTAGCAAATGTTTTATTAGCACAAACATTTGGAATAGCGATGAGCTCACATATGTCAATGAGTATATTTGATATTATAAGCACTTTTATGCGTATTACAGATGTAGTAGGATCTCTATCATACTTTGAAGCGGAAACTAAGTATTGTAAAGATATGATAGACAAGGCAATAAATTCACCTACCGCAAATATTTTGTTTGTTATGGATGAACCTATGCATTCTACACCACCCACTGAGGGTCAATCAACTGCATATGCAGTATGTGAGTATATAGCAAATAGATTTAGTAGAGCACGTTTGATCATTACCACTCACTTCCATATGATGGTGAAGTTAGAAGAGAGATACCCTACTCTTTTTAAGAATATAAGTATGGATGCTCTGGAAAAACAAGATGGTTCTTTTCTATTTCCTTATAAAATACGAGAAGGATATAGCTTTCAATGTATTGCGATAGAACTCTTAGGGAACAAGATGTTTCCTAAGGAACTGATCAAGTCAGCCATAGAACAAAAAAAGCTTTGCGAGAAAAGTGTATAAGAAAATATAAGAATATAATGATAAAATGATTGATTTTATCCTTAACCGACTTGATCTTCTTATATACTCTGTGGTGTTAGTGGCAATATATGTATCATTGTTATGGTTATGGCGCAAGGTAGCATCCTTAGAGACTTCTGTATCACGTTTAGATAAAAGCTTGGCTAGTATTCAAGTAGATAAGTATAATGCTAGTGGTAGAGGAGATGGAGGTGGGTGTTGGAGTGGGAGTGGGCACGGATGTGTTGGAGGATCTTTTCATGATATTCCTACCTTTTATCCTGCTCCTTCGCAAACATTGAAGGAGATAGTTGAAGAGGAAAACAACAACTTAGAAGCAGTAAAAGAAAATGAATATGTAAATGAAGATGTAAATGAATATGTAAAAGAGGATGATATTGTTACCATAGATAACACTGTGGAAGATGCCGTTGAGATTACTGATCAAGAACTGAATAATATATCAAAAACAAAATTACAAAAGATGAGTGTGGAAGGTGTAAAAGAGATAGCAAAAGCAAAAGGTATTGAGAATACAAACGGAACAAAAGCAGAGATTATCAACAAGATAATGACACTCTCTTAACAATCTCTTAACAATCTCTTAACAATCTCTTAATATATTTAATATCTATTAAAGGTAGTATAGGGATATGTTCCCAGTCATGTTTTTTGAATAGCTTGATCATCCTAAAACTATCTGGATACATATATGTTAACCCTAGTGAATGATCGATCATATATGATTGAAGTTTTTCAGGTAGAACATCCTTAGATGTCTTAGGTATTGCTATCAATAACTTGATTTCTTTAGGGATATATGATAATACAGGATCATTCGCATTTATAACCGGAGTGAAATTTTTAGCGGTCATACATATATTCGCTAGATCTCTCATTGTGGGTGGTCCGTAGTATGGATAAAACCATGAATGATTGATAACCGGTTTCTTCTTATTATAGTAGTTATATGTCCAATAGATACCCTCTAAGAATTTAACACTTATCATTTGTGGATCCTTCGCAAATATAATATCATTGTAATATGTCTTTCGCCAGTTCGTGCTTTTTTTCAACAGAATAGCATCTTGATCATCATTGCAATTAAACAAATTCATTATATCATCATCCTCAGTTATAGCGAGTTCTAACAAGATACTTGTGAGGTTCCCGTGATCTATATTGCCATCATGATCAACAAGCAATCCATGTTTGTCGTGTAGTTGTTTTAATCGGTTCATAGCACTTGAAACACCCAGATTGATAGTGATAGGGTGAGGTATAAAGTCATTCCCAAGAAGTGTGTATAGAACAACATACGAGCGAATATTCTGGAAGTCCTGTATTATGATCTCACGGAGATACCTAATATCAATGAAGGTTGTTCTGTTATAATTCTCCCTTGCCAAGTAAATACGATTACAGACACTCATTAGAGACAGTAAGATAAGATCAGCGTCTAGTCCGTGTATTACAACTATTTCGTCGGGTTTGTTGTGGATATAATCAAATATTTTGTGTTCACCTTCTCCATTCTCTCTATCAAATGTAAAATTGATAACACTACTATTCTTAGAACATTTATCTTGTATGTAATCACAAAGTCTTTCCATAAATGGAGTTCCACAAGTAATATTATTTGTATCAAAAATAGATACAACCATTTTTTTCTCTAATGAAGAAACATATCTTCTTTTTCTTTGTTGAATGATCTTTGCTAATGGTGCTACACCATCAACACATATGATCACATTCTTAGGTGAAATACTCTTGACAATTTCTAGTGTATATTTCCACAAGAAATCAAAAAAATCAACTTCAACCATTTTTGTTACATCAGCTAAGTATTTGTGTAGAACAGGGTGTATAATACCATTGTAATCAAGATATAATGTTTCCACCGAAATGTTTGTAAGATTATTCCTAGATATTCTAGGATACTGTTTGATTAAATTAGAATAATAGAAAGGAATTCCCATTGAATGATTCTATAATAATATTATCTACCTAATTCTTATGTCTTCTATCAATTTTTTTATATGTTAGTGTGTAAAGAGAAACACAATAAATAAAAATGGCGATCACCCTTAAACAGGTTTTTACCGGAACTCCACAGAGCTCATATGCAGGTTTGGCTATTGTTGTAGCTATTGTAGCTATATGTCTCAATATTCTTCTCAACAACAATGATCTATCAGTTGGTGAAAAGCTAGTGATGATCATCACAATGGTAGTTTTAGCACTTCCTGCTATTCTCCTATCATTGTTTGAATTAACTTGTATATCTAATAATAATGTGAAACATTCCCTATGTGGTATTTATGGGTGGGTGATTTCCATATTGATCATTGTATATTGTATTCTTGTGGTATTTATGGCACTCTCTTCAATGTTCACCTACAATAGTGCGTTATCTAAGGATCAAGAAGAGAAAGAAGTGTCTAAACCTGCTATGGAAACATCAAACAATATGGCGAAAGAGATGATGGGTGATTATACTAAACCTAAGGAGGGAATGGGAATGGAAATGAATATTCCATCTCTTTCTTCTCCACCTGAGATCAGCTCACTTTCTCCTGATTTTGGTGGATATATGGGAACAGAGTATAGCACCTACCAGTAATCCTATAATAGCAGATAAAATGATATATGTATAATCAATACCAGATTTTGAGGTATCTGGTTGTTTATTTTTCCATAAACTGTAAGCTTGATCATAAGAAACAGTTTTCTTTCCTAAACGTTCATTGACAGAGTTATGAATATCAACAGTCCATTTAAATAGAGCATCTTTGTTTTCTAATGCAGGCGGGTTATCAGTAATCATAGATATAAAGTGTTTTTTACAATCATCACAAGGAATAACGTGTGCGATAGATATAAAGAATTGATTGTATTTAACTACAATATCAGCACTCGGTTCATCCGGATAACCTAATGCCACTAAGTGTATTGTGCTCCACATAGGCTTACCCCATACATTCTTATCCATAACTTAAAACACACTATATTATCTATATAATGCCAAAAAAACAAGGGGATGCAATATGTAAGAATTGCGGTAGTGTAGGGCATATCTATAAACAATGCCCACATCCTACAACAAGCATAGGGATCATATGTCGTGATATGAAGACCTCTAAGTATCTAATGATCCAAAGGAAATACACACTCCGATTTATGGAGTTTATCAAAGGAAACTATGATCCTCATAATCCAGAGTATGTATGCGGATTAATAATGAATATGGAAAATCGTGAAAAAGAGATGATCAAGCATATGGGATCATTCAAAGATTTATGGACATATGTATGGTCTAATAGTAATAACAACGCGAAGGATTTTGACGTTTCCAATAAGAACTTTTCTATTCTTATGAAAGATCCTAAAATGACTTTATTTATAAGGAACATTAATACAGATACCAATAATATGATTGAAGCTGAATGGGGATTTCCGAAAGGACGTAAGAAAATGAAAGAAACCGATATTGATTGTGCTTGTAGAGAGTTTTTTGAGGAGACACAGATATCATTAAACAATATAAAGTTAATAACCGACTATGGAAAGTTTGAGGAGATATTCTATGGAACAAACGGGGTTCTTTATAGACATTTGTATTTTTTAGCAGAGTATATTGGAGATAATATTGAAATCCATATCAATAAAGAAAGTCAAACACAGATGAAAGAGATAAGGGATATACAATGGTTTAGCAATACAGAAGTTATAAAACACTTGAAAGAATATAACATAGAAAGGATAGCAATGTTTAAACGTCTAGATTATTTGTTATCCTAAGTATATAGCAAATATGGATTTTAATAAATGTAAAGAATTGCGTAAAAATCCAAACAAGAACCCTTTAACTGGGAGGCCTATTGATCCTAGTAAAAAAACATATAAAGATCTTGACAAATTGTGTTTAGAAATTGAAAAGAAGCAGAAACAAGAACAATCTAAATCACAACCAACACAACCAACACAACCACAACCAACACAACCATCACAACCAACACAACAACAAGAAAAGAAACCAAAAAAACACCTAAATGGTTTTCCAGATATAGATGATCAACATTTCCAAAAGAAAATGTTAGAAATACAAGATTTTTATGTTCATACTAAATCCCCTTATAATATCTTAAAAAGCACGGAAGAGTTTGAAGATATTGTAAAGAAAGAATGTCCAGAAGCTACATTTAACAAAGCTTACTTTCAATATTTTATTACAAATTATCTTTCTAACAAAACTCCATACAATACTGCTTTGTTGTATTATGCTATGGGTGTAGGAAAGACGTGTGCTGCTGTTTCAATTGCCGAAGATATTTTAAGTGATCATAGATCATTTAACATTGAACCTCAAATATATGTTATTCTTCCAGCTTCTTTAAAAAATAATTTTATAAAAACGATTTATGATCCTTCAAGAGGGAACAACCAATGCACAGGGGATATGTATAAGTATATCACCAAAAGTGATCCAAACAAAATTGAACGTGTAATCAACACACGGTATAAAATTATGACTTACAATGAGTTTGTGAAAGAAGCTGAAAACATGAAACTTATTGATAAAACAATCATTGTAGATGAGGTTCATAATGTTAGAAAGAAAGGGTTAATAGGTGATCTAAATGAGAAGAGTGAAACAACAAGTGCTACAACAAACAAGAAAAACACAGTAGAGAATATCAAGATTTACGAAACACTTATGGAAGTTTTAAAGAATGGTGAAAACAATCGTTTGATACTAATGTCTGGGACACCTATGTATGACAAACCAAATGAGATCATAGATATACTTAATTTAATTCTTGTGAATGAGAAAAAACCATTGATCACTAATGATCTTTTTAAAACAAACGGTGATATAAATACGAGTGTTGCTAAACGTATCCAAGACATATCTTCGCGATATATATCATATCTGGATAACAACAACCCCTATACATATGCTACTCGTTTATCTCCACCAGAAGCTACAAAACAAGATGATCAATATGAATGGTTGTCTCAAATAAAAGATGGAATAATCTTTGTGAAAGCTGGAAAATACCAAAGTGGTAAATTGCCTCCCACTGACAAGAATATGATCAATGGGTTTCAAGAGTTGAATGTCTTATATCCTTATAAAGGGTTTAATAACGTTTTTAAATATGCTACAACAGAAGGTCATTATAAACTAGAATATCAAGAAGGATCACCACGCATTCTCTCAAAAGAAAATATAAATGACTATGCACCGAAAATAGGATCAATTGTGGATACCCTTATGAAAAGCGATGGAATTAGTATTGTATATTCAAGATTTCTTGAAAGTGGTGCGATACCATTAGCTATTGCTTTAGAACATCGTCAGATGGGTAGATATGGTGGAAAGAATATACTGAAAAATAATACAATTGATCCAAAAAACAGTAGTTATTGTATTATTACTACTGAGAGCACAGATGTAATGAATACAGACACCCTTGATAATCTATTGACGGTGATAAACAGTAAGGATAATATAAACGCGCAAAAGATTAGGGTGGTGATCATAACACAAAAGGGGAGTGAAGGTATATCGTTTATGAATATTAGAGCTGTGCATGTGCTTGATCCGTGGTTTCATATGAACAGGATTGAACAGACTGTTGCTAGGGGTATTAGGAGATGTAGCCACATAAATCTACCATTGAAATATAGGAATGTTATGGTCTATCTCTACTGTTTATGGGATAAAGAGAAAACTGTTGATATTCGTGCTTATGAGATAGCAAGCAAAAAGTTAGAACAAAAAAACATTATCAAGGATATTATCCGAAAGAATGCGTTAGATTGTATTATTCAAACAAACATCCATAACCATTCTAAAAGTTTGTTTAAAAACATTAATCCTTTACAACTTGAAGATCATCAAAGAAGAAAAGTAGAGATAGTGATTGGAGACGATGAAATAGTAGGGTGTAACGTGGATTTTGAACCATCTAACATTCCAGCACGCATCTCTAACTCCCATCACCCACCTAACATAAAAGAGAACGGAATTATTGAATTGATGAAGAAGAATGTCATTCAATATATGAAAAATAGAGATTTTGTTCTTTTAGATGATCTTTTGAAAGATCTAAAAGATTATGAAGGTGATATAAGGTATTTGAATACCGCAATAAAAGAATGCTTGTATCCAAATGAGGTGATCAAAGGGATTTATTTACATCTTAATAGAGGGGGTTTAAGGAAAGTAAAGGTTTATAAAGAGATACAAACAGAAATAGTAAGAAAGAATACATACAAAGAAGAAAAAGAGAAAGAAGAAAATGTAGTTGAACCAATACTATTAAAAACACTTGAAGGATTTGAAAAGGAGACTGATGATTTTGTAAGATTTCACAATTTTTATCTTCATATTTCCTCTAAAACATGGGATAAATATTGTAAAATACTTTTGGATAATCAAGAGAAATTTCCTAAAATGTGTAAGGTATTAAGAGAGACTGGGGCACTTATTCCTAAAAAGAATATATTTATTGATCTATTTAGCAATCCATACAATGCTTATTACAACACTGGTAAAGAGGTTTCATTAGATGATTTTACGATCCCTAAGATGGATGTAAAGACAGATGTTGAACTATTAGGAGCATACTTTGTAGTAACAGAGAAAAACAAAAAAGATGAAACTGAGTATAAATGCTTTCACTTTAAATTACTCAATGGATTAGAGAAAGATATAACGAAAAAGATCAAAAAAGGGTTAGGAGCTAGATGTCAAACGAAAGACAAGAACTATTTAGAAAATGCCTTAGGAAAAAACATTACAGGAACAAAACCTATGCTTTGTCAAAAGATTGCAAAAGAACTTTATGACAAGAAAAGATTGATCATACCTCCTTATGTATATGAATAATTTAGTGTAGATAAGTGCTTTTCACAAAAAATGATATAAGTAATTAGTATATACTATATAATTTAGTCAAACAATGTTTAATCTAGTTGAGATCATTGATAATGTAACCTTAAACACAACTGAACTGATAGGTAATATAGATACTGCTATTGAAGAAAAATTAGTGAAATATTATGAAGGTAAATGCTCACCGGATGGATCGGGATATATAAAGAAGGATAGTATCAAACTAGTAAGCAAGGGTCCTGGAAATTATCGCTTAGAGCATTTTAATGCACATATATTATATAAAGTACGATTTCAAGCTCTTGTTTGTAATCCAGCAATCAATAGTATTATTAAATGCAAAGTGATAGCTAAAAATCAGATGGGTCTTAAATGTGAATATATTGAAGACAATGATACTATAATAGAAGCATATGTTCCTGTAATAAGTGCTGGTAGCATAAAATCAGAAAGAGATATAGAAAGTGTTAAAGAAAACGAAGAGGTTTATGTAAAAGTTCTAAAATCAGAAGTTAATGCGAATGACCCCTCTGTTGTTGTTATTGGTCCTATTGTATTGAATAATAATAATACTGATCTTAATGATCAGTCAGCTAGTAATATAGAAAATATTGATAATGTGTATAATAACAATGATGATACTGAAGATGACGTCAATAATGACGACAACGATGAAGCAGGTGATAGTGATACAGAGAATGATAGTGATGAAGACGACGCAGACGATGAAGACGACGCAGACGATGATGAAGACGAAGCAGAAGATGCTGAAGACGAAGCAGAAGATGCTGAAGACGAAGACGATGAAGAAGAAGAGAAAGAAAAATCAAGAAAGAATAATGAGGAAGACGAAGAGGATGATGAAGATGATGATGATAACGATGAAATAGAAAATACTGGTGAGATAGAAGATGAAGTGGAAGATGCAGATGATGGAGAAGTAGATGATTAGATGTAAAAAGAGTTATACATAAAGAATTAACAATAAACTATAACTTAGTGTTGTTATGTCAAAAGAACAAAGAAAATATATATTAAAACATATTGATATTCTAAGTAAAGAAGAACAGAAAGAATTATTTAAGATTATTCATACTACCGATACAGTGTATACGCGAAATAACAATGGAATATTCATTAATTTATCTTGGGTAACTGATAGTGTTACACAGAAGATATATAATTATATCAATTATTGTATTTTATCTCACAATACTATTGAAAATGCTGAGAGAATACAACAGGAGATCATGCAGAACCATATCAATAAATATGAAACACAAAATGAAACAATATCTTCAAATGATCAAACAGAAATGAAGAAGATACATAATCAAACTAAGAATAAGAATGTTAGTTCTACAATGAAATTTTACATTATTAGAAAACGTATGTCTAAATGCCAGACAATAATGAACAAAACAGTGAACGATGTTTTAGATTTTGAGATGTAGAAAAACTACATAAAGAATATTCAATATATATTTTACAAATGGATCTCATTCTAGCTAATATTGATAATAAAAGTGATATGATACCTGTTGTCAATAATGAGTATTATAATAAATGGTCTTGTGATTTTATGTTAAAACCTGGTATATTAGATACCCCTAATCCTTTTTTTCTGAAAAGTAAGAATGATCAAGAATGTGTTCATATTCCACTTGAAAATGATAATCAAAAAGAAAACGAAAAAGAAAACGAAAAAGAAGATACCAACACCATTACGAATACGAATAACAAGGTTGAAGAAAATGTTTCTTCTTTTACACCATCAAGTTATCTCAAAAGTGTTAATATGAGTGTTGATATTAATAAAGAAACAGCAAGGAAAGTAGCTGGTTTGAAGAGTTACAGCAATTTGATAAAAGGAATGGCTGAGGATACATGGAACATTGATGTATGTAGGTTCTTATCATTTTATACAAAGACCATCTTCATCTATCGTAAAAAAGAGATATGTGAAAGTGATCCTAGACCAGATAAAACAGTTCAAGTCTAAGAAAATTTGCAAAAAATGATACATAAACTTAATACCTTATACAATAAGTAAGTATGGAAAAGAGGATCTATGTGGAACATAAAAGGTTTTCTAAAAAACATTATATAAACTTTGATCATACACTACGTTCAAAGAATATAAAAAGATCTGTTAATGACCACAGCCTCCTTATTACAAATAACTCCACAGTCTTGCAAATAAATACATTGAAAAAGATCAAGGAGTATATTCAACAATATCCAACGAATAGCACATTATCATCTGCGTTTGACTTCATATACAACGAGGAGGTGTTAGAAACAAGCGATTACAGTTATGATCTTCCTATAAATGTTAGAAATACTAAAAGAATATATATATCACCAGAAGAAACTGATTCAAATACTGACTTAGAAGAACCTAGTTTCACTCTTCAACAAGAAATAGAGTATAAAGTGAGTGATACCAAGTCGTATCTCACGTATATAAAGAAAACTGGTAAAAGTCTTAAAGATATATTTAAAGAGACAACTAGGTATAGTTTTGAAGTGAAGATCCCAGTGGATGATGAAGAGATACTGAAATGTATCAAGTTCTTACATTATGCGATAGAAAGCAACGTTCATCCACTTGACAAGGATCAACAGGATATCATAAAAGAAAATTACTTCAAGGCTACCAAACATCTTTTCTTAGAGAACCAGATGAAGGATGTTTCACCTATTGATCCAGTTCTTATCACCCCTAAGCCAGCTACATTGGAACGTGTAAATCTATTAGAACCATCACCACACAGAAACGATGTTTCTATCTTAGAAAATTACGCTGTTTCAGAAAAAGCAGATGGAGAGCGTTTCTTATTATTTATAGATGATAAAGGTGTGGGATACCTCATTGATAGCAATAAACGTGTTAGAGGAACAGGAATGGAATGTCCTACGTTATCTAATTCATTGTTTGATGGAGAGTTGATCTTATGTATGGATAGGAAAGACAAGTCTCCTAAGGATCTTTTTATGATCTTTGACGTTTATCAGATCAATGGAAAGAAAACATTAGACTTCCCTTTGCTATCTGAAAAAGGCGATAGTCGTATGGAAAAAATGCTCAATGCGATCTCCCATATTCAAGACACTACTACGCATAACTTTAAGGTAAAAGAACACAAAATACCGAAGAATAATGAAACCATATTCAATATTTCAAAAGAAATTATTGATGGGAATTACCCATATTCTATTGACGGTCTCATATTCACTCCTAGCAAACTTCCTGTGTTTGCTCAGTATGCAGGTAGGCCAGCAAAAGTTCGTAAGAATGTCAGATGGGATAAGGTATTTAAGTGGAAACCACCTGAACAGAATACAATAGATTTTCTTGTAGAATCTACTGGAAAAGAATACAGTAATGATGGTGTAAGGGTTAGGGAATTCAAGTTGCGTGTAGGATACAACAAAGAAAATATGGAGTTGATTACAGTGAAAGAGGGTGTGTCACGTATTAACAATTACCGCAATGATCAAAAATCAATTATAGATGATCAAAGTGATAACTATCGGTTTGAGGATTATGTGATAGATGGTATTACACAGATGACCCACATTATGATTCATCCTGACAACAACTGTTATACAGAGGAAACAGGTGAGATGATCCAGAATAAGATGGTAGTAGAGTTCAGGTATAATAAGAATGATCCGCTGATTGCGTCGGTAAAACGATGGATACCTAATAGGATTAGATATGATAAGAACGATAGTATTGCGGAGGGAAAGATAAGCAAGACTGCGAATGATATTGAGGTAGCTATGAACATATGGAGATCTATTAAAGCACCTATTACAATAGATAACATTACAGGTGTTTCTGTTCTAGAACAGAATGATCTATTAGATGCTGTTATAATGACTGAATTAGGTGCGGACGACAAATATTATAATCGCGAAAAAAAGAATTTATTGATATCATCCCCTATGATATTCATCCATAACCATATTATTAAGAAGTTTCTATATGAAGAGACGAGGGGAGAAAAAGGTAAAACCTTACTGGAACTAGGGTGTGGTCAAGGTTCAGATATGAGTAGATGGGAACAAGCAGGTTTTAGGAAAATTATCGGGATAGATTATATCCGCGATAATATTGAGAACCCTGTGAATGGTGTTTATAGGAGACTTACAGATATGTATAAAATGCGGCATAAGAAGAATGGGGTGATCCGTTCTATTCCTCATATGTTCTTCTTGATAGGTGATTGTAAATTACCATTTCATAATGGTAAATCAGCAAGAGTTATTGAGAATAATCAAGAGAGTATTGACTTTATGAAGGTAATTCTGGGTGGTCATCGCATACACGATAGGTATAATAAACTGAATATCTTAACACAATTTAGTGATCTACATAAAGATGGGTTTGATGTTGTATCTTGCCAGTTTACAATCCATTATTTCTTTGATACTGAACAATCTCTTGATGGATTCTTAAATAATGTTGTTAAACACCTTAAAGAAGGTGGAAAGTTCGTTGCCACTTATATGGATGGTGATCACGTAGAAAATATGTTCAATAAGAACGGAACAGTTGTTGGTATAGATGATAAGAGTGGTGCGGTTGTATGGCAGATTGTCCGTAGATATAATACAATACAGAGGAGTAAGTATGGAAAAGCGATTGATGTATATATTGAGAACACTGGTAAGCTGATTACTGAAAACCTTGTGAATACCAACTTGTTAATTGAGAAAGCTGAGGAAAAAGGCCTAAAAGTTTATAAAAGACAGATGTTCAAAGAAACAGTAAATAAGATAGACATTGATGAACTGAATACGACAGCAAAAATCAAAATTGAAGAGTTTAACAACAATGATACCCTGAAACAATTTAGCTTCTTAAATATGTGGATAATCTTTGAGAAGAAGTGATAATCAATGAAGAAGATTGTTAAGGATACTAAACACAATAGATACTCTCTGGTTGATATCAAACCCACTATTTACAGAGAATAGATTGATAAGTGCTACTATATTCTTAGTCGGATTACTATGGAGTAGATAATGGAATACATCATTAGAAGTGATCATTGATTTCGTATCTTTATAATCTGTTATCTGTTTGTGTCTAAGTTGTGCTAGGTGATACTGTAAGATAGGTGGTAGCTTCTTATCAATGTTCTTATCCATCTTAAACCTGTTATACTTAGGATAATATTGTGTAGTAGTGGTATATAGATTATATAGTATATCTTTAATCGTAGAAATAGCTGTATGAATAAGGTATGTAGGATCCATTGTATTTCCGGTGTTATCAATAGGATATTCTATTCCGTTTGCGTAATTTTTAATGTAATCATTGATGTGATAATCATTCCTATTTTGTTGATAGACCCATATCATATTTCTCCAAGGATTAGGATTAGCAGGGTCCGTTTCTTCTTTAAAGATCATAACATCTAATGCCACCTTATATTTTTTACCATCTTCTTTTGTGGCTACAATACCATAAAGATCACTCATTGATGTATTTGCGCTCATTTTCAGTTTATTAAGAGCTTCATTTGGAATATCAAACGTTTCAGGATAGATAATCCCAATGTTTTTTAAGTTTTCAAATTCTTGATGAACAGGTTCATTTGTATGTTTCATTTTAGTATTGAAATGCACTAGTTTTTTGTAATTGCTTCCGAACATTGTTGTGTAATCAATAAACTTCGTATTTTCATGATGAACAAGACCAAATTCATACACAAGATTAGTATCTAAATAATCAGTGAAAATATCGCGAACATTTTGAAAATTAGTGTTCTTTTGTTGTGATTTATCAAGAAAAATCTCATTTAAAACCTCATTGAACATCGCACCGTGTTTTTTAGTGGGATGAGCAAACTTAGAGATATCAATTGTGGGACAACTAGTAGTCCCAAAGAACCATCTGTTTCTATGATGATAAACATATATTGTTGTGCAATCATATGCTACGTGAAACTTATCAGTTGAATTAGCTATTTTCTCATATTCAATATGAGAAATCTGTTGTGGAGCTGAGTTTGCGTATGTAATAATTTTACATTCATCTATCTCCACATCAAAATCAAAAATAACACTACGACATTCATCATACATTTTTTGAAAGGGTGACGTATCAGTTCTTTTATATGTATTGTGAATCAAAACCATTGAAGGATGACCATAAAACTTCTTAACCTGTAAGGCCGGCCAATAATGGTTTTTCTTCAACACAGCAAGCAAAGTATTTACGTAATTTTCACCAGTCTCTTTATTTTCATTAAGAGTATCATTGAGCAACTTATTGATAAGTTCTGGGGTTTTTGTCATAATGTTTTGAATGTTTTTAGAACGCGTATAATTGATATAACACTTCTTTTTCTTATATCCAACAAAATAATTTTATGTAATGATAACGCATACTCATCGCATACTCTTCAAACACTCATCGCATACTCTTCAAACACTCATCGCATACTCTTCAAACACTCATCGCATACTC
>MDTB01151344.1_pt1 | contig 16109 bp, 13 predicted proteins | sample 811161 | NCBI WGS metagenome assembly MDTB01 (sample SAMN05326650, study PRJNA326480) | marine metagenome | isolation source: seawater | place: Mediterranean Sea | collected 2009 | reverse complement strand
GTTCCTTAAGACCTTCATTGTAAGCTTCCATTACCTGCAGTTCGATATTTTTCTCTTTAATTTCAATATCTTTAGAGACTTCTTTTGTACAAGCAAAACTAAAAAATATTAAAATTACAAACAATACAAAATTTTTAATCATGATAATTATTAAATTTATCAGACTTTTAGAAAAACTCTCTATTAATTATGCGATATTTTTTAAGAAATTTTTATTTATAAGAGTATGAGGGAGATTTCTTTCTTGAATTTCAAGGATTGAAAAATTGTCCTTGTTTTCAAATACTTTTCTTAACAACTGATTTGTCAAATAGTGCCCACCTTGAGAACAAACTACAGAACCAATTATTCTAAATCCAGAAGTATAAAGATCACCAATACAATCAAGTATTTTGTGATTAACAAATTCTTTTGAATTTCTTAGTCCACTTTCATTTAAAATTTTTTCATCTTTTATTACTACTGCATTATCTAAACTTCCACCTTTTGCAAAACCATTTTTTTTAATTCTCTCAACGTCCTCAAACAAACAAAAAGTTCTTGAATTAAAAATATCTGTTAAATCATCCTCATAAACATTAATCTTATTTTTTTGATTTCCAATTAATTCATTCTTGTATTTTAATTCAAAACTAATATCCAAACTTAAAATTGATGGTTCAATTGAGATAAATCTTTCACCATCATTTATTTCAACTTTCTTATTAATTTTAATTATTTTAATTGGGGCCCCACTCTTTTTAAATCCCGCTAGAATTATTTTCTCTATAAAGTTTTTTGCAGAACCATCTAAAATAGGTACTTCATCATTATCAATTTCAATTAATGCATTATCAATTCCTAATCCAAATAAAGCACCCATAAGATGTTCTATTGTTGAAACTTTAACTCCATATTCGTTTGATATTGTAGTGTTTAAAAAGGTATCACTTACATTAGCAAAGTTGGGATAAATCATATTATTTTCTATAAGATCTACTCTTTTAAAAATTATTCCAGTATTTGGATCGGAAGGTTTAACACTGATATTAATTAAGTTGCCCGAATGTAAACCTACACCGCTGAAATTGACTGGCTCTTTAATAGTTTTTTGGTTTAAATAAGACACACTTACTTCTAATGCGAAATTATTCCCTTATAAAAACAACAAATGTTACTGTAAAATACAAGTTAACCAAATAACTTAAAGAATTTCTCAAAAAAACCTATGTTTTTATGAGCTTTATTTATAAATCTGACTTCATTTTCGTTACAACCATTAATTATATGTTTAGCATTTCTTATAATACTATGTTCATTTTGGGAAAAAAAGGTTAGAACATATTCTGCACTAACAATTCTATTTATGGAAATCTGATATCTTTTTAAAGTTTCTTCAAACTTTTTTATTAAATTAATTGGTATACAAATAAATTTAATATCTAAAGAAAAATTATTACATATTTTATTTTTTGGAAGAGATGAATATTTATTATTATCAATAATATAATTTTTTATAAGCATATGTACAATTTTTTTTTCTTCAAAGTTTTTTTTACATTCATCTTTAGCTTCATTTAAAGAGTACGTTAAACTCTCCTGAGTAAGTAGTTGATTATAGTTTTGTTTCTTTACGGAAATTTCAATTGAAGTAAAATCATCACTATCAACAATTAAAATAATTTTTTCAATAAAGCTGTTTAATTTTTTTTCTATTTTCAAAATATTTTCATCTAAAAATTTATTAATATATTCAAATGAAATTTCATTGATATCATTTTTAATTGTATTTTCTTTTTTATAAAGTTCCTCAAAAGTAAATTCATCATTAACTGAAATGATAATTTTTTTCGGACTAATAAATAAAAAACTTTGGAAATTAAAATTATTATTCATTTGTGATCAATCTTTTTGTCTGACGAAGATCTATAATTTTAACATTTTTGAATTTATCATCATTTAAAATTTCAAAACATAAATCTAATGCATTTTTTATTTCACTGTCAGGTAGTTTGATTAATATACCTGATGAAACTTCCAAATCCCATCTACCAGACTTAAATGAATAAAATTTTTTAATATTTGAATAAGGTAATTTAGATTGATCTATAATTTTTTTAAATTCAAAAAAATTTTCAGGTTCAAAATTACCAAAAATAAAAGGTATATCTAACTTCTTTTCTTCATTAACAAAAAATTTACCATTTGATCCCAATATTAAAATTTTTTCCTTTTTTTTAGTGTAAGCTAAAGATTTTGTTTCAAAAATTTCTATCTTTAAAGAAGATGGATATTTTTTTGTAACAAAATATTTATCTATTATATTTATAGAATCTAATATTTCTTTTATCTCTTCTTTTTTTAAAAAAAAAAGATCATAAATTTTTAAAAAAGTTAATTCATTCAATAATTGTAAATTATTATCCTCATCTAATCCTATGATTTCAATTTCAGTTATTTTTGGTAGTTCAAGAGAATAGATCTTTTGATTATTAAATGTACCCAATAACAAAAATATGAAAAGATAAAATAATATTTTCTTATTTATTTGTAGAAGCATCTTTCAAAATGGATTTAATTAGATTAATAAAACTAATTCCATGATAGGCTGCTATCTCAGGAACCAATGAAAGTTTTGTCATACCAGGTTGGGTATTAATTTCTAATAAATAAAATTTATTATTAAAGAATTTGAAGTCAGATCTAGTTACCCCTCTACATTTAATTAAATTATGTGCTTTAAATGCTATGTTCATTAACTCATTATATTTTTTCTTTGATAGATTTACAGGAATTAAATGTTTGGTTTTAGCTTTTGGATTATATTTTGCCTCAAAGTCATAAAATTTTCTTTTAGGTTCTAGCTCTATCGCACCAAGTTTTTTTCTTCCAATAATTGCAGCTTGAATTTCTCTTCCTGGTATAAATTCTTCAATAATTACTTTTTTGTAATCAACTAATTTTTTTAAATTCTTTAATATATTTTTTTTATTACAGATAAAAACATTTACACTTGAACCTTCATTAATTGGTTTAATTACAACCGGAAATTTTAATTTTTTTTGTATCATTTTTATTAAGCCAGATTTAGGTCTATCATATGAATGTAAAATATATTTTGGAGTACAAATATTATTTTTAATAAAGATTTTTTTTGAAAGAATTTTATCCATCGCTATTGCCGATGAAATTACTCCAGAATGAGTATATGGAACTTTCGTACTCTCTAAAATTGTTTGTATATATCCATCTTCACCAAATTGACCATGCAAAGCATTAAAAATAATAGATGGTTTATATGACTTAATAATCTTAATTAATCCTGAAACTGGTTCAGTAATTTTTACAATGTAACCAGCTTTAATTAATTCTTTGGCAACCTGTTTGCCTGTGTCCAAGCTAATAACTCTCTCTTTTGATATACCGCCAGATATTATTAAAATTTTTTTTTTCAAGTTATTCCAATATTTTAATTTCTTTTTCTAAACTAATTCCAGTTTTTTCCAAAACCATTTTAGATACATAATCAATCAATTTTTTCATATCTTGAAATGAAGCATTCCCGGTATTAACAAAAAAATTGCAATGCTTGTCAGAAATACAAGCATCACCAAACTTTTTATCTAGAGGTACAGACTCCTTTATAAGCTCCCAGACTTTTTTTTTTGTTTGTAAAATAGGATTTTTGAATGTACTTCCACTTGTCTTGATTCTTGTTGGTTGATTTTTATCCTTTTCAATTTTTAACTCATTTGTTTTATTAACTATATCTTCACGATTACCCTTTTTTCCTTTAAAAGATGCACTTAAAAAAATAAGGTCATCAGGTAAATTATTTTTTCTATATTCAAATCTTATATCTTTAGATGGTATAGTAATGACATTACCCATCTGATCTATGGCCTGAATAGAAATCAATATATCTTTAAATTCTCTACCAAAACAACCCGCATTCATTTTAATTCCTCCACCAACTGTACCAGGAATACAAGACAAAAACTCAAATCCACTTAGTTCATTTTTTATTGCAAAATCAGATAAAGCTTTATCCAAAACTGCACTCCCTGCAATTAATATATCCTCACCGAGTAAAGAAATATTATTAAAATTTTTGCTCAACTTGATAACAGCCCCATTGAACAAATTGTCTGAAATAAGCGTATTAGAGCCTGCACCTAAAATAAATATTCTCTCTTTTTTTTGTAATTTTTTTAGAAAATTAATTAGCTCTTTTAAATTATCAGCTTTAAAAAAAATCTTAGACTTTCCTCCAATATTAAACCAATTCTTTTTCTTTAGATCATATTCAAAAATAACATTTGAACCAAATTCACTTAATAATTCTTTATAATAATCTATTTTCATTTAAATAATTTTGGAAGTTCTCTCATCCAATTCGAAATAGTACCTGCACCCATTCCAATTACAATTTTCTTTCCGTACATATTTTTTTTAAGAAATTTTGCTAAATTTTTTTTATCATTAACTAAAAATAATTTTACTTTTGAATTTTTAATTATTTCTTTTGCAAAATTTAAATAACTAAATCCTAATTTAATTTTTTCACCTGCTGTATATATTGGACACAAGACAACAATATCAGCATCTTTAAAAGCAAATGAAAATTCTTTTCTTAAATCTTTTAATCTCGAAATTCTATGAGGTTGAAATACACAAACTTTATCATAATCTTTATAAACTTTATTAACACCATCTAAAACAAATTTAATTTCGGTAGGATGGTGTGCATAATCATCAAAGTAATTTACGTTATTGAATGTAAAAATTTTATTAAACCTTCTTTGCACTCCTTTAAATTTAAATAATCCTTCTTTTATTTCTTTATTAGATATTCCAACAGTCATTGCAACTGCTGCTGCTGCAACTGAATTTCTTACATTGTGCATACCTAATAATGGTATTTTGATTTTTTTAATTTTTTGTTTTTTTTTATTTGGTAAATTTATAAATAAATCAAATTCAGTTAATTCTTTTTTTTGAATTATATTTTTAATTAAAAAATTTGATTTAGCATTAGTCCCATAAGTATAATAATTTTTATGTTTCAAACCTTTGATGAAATTAAGAGTGAATTTATCATCTATACAAATGAAAGATTTTCCAAAAGAAGGGACTTTTTCAACAAATTGTGTGAAATAATTTTTTAAATCATTCATCGATTTGTAAAAATCCATGTGTTCTCTATCAATATTTGTTATTATGGAATAAGTCGGGGGTATATGAATAAAACTACCATCGGACTCATCAGCTTCTAAAATTGACCAATCGCTTTTACCCAGCTTCGCTGAATTCTTTAGAGAATTTATCACACCTCCATTTATAATTGTTGGATCTAATTTAGTTTTTTGAAAAATTGTTGCAATAAGAGAAGTGGTCGTAGTTTTTCCATGAGAACCAACAACAACGATATTTTTCATTAATGAAACTATATGTGCTAACATTTTACCTCTTTTTATAATTGGTAAATTTTTTCTTCTTGCTTCAACTAATTCTGGATTATTTTTTTTAATAGCTGATGAAATCACAACTATAGTGGCATTCCTCAAATTTTGTTTTTTTTGAGAAATAAAAATTTTTATTTTTTCTTTTCTTAATCTTTCAACATTCTTATTTGAAGAAATATCACTACCTTGTACCTTAAATCCCTTGCCCTTCATAATGAGTGATAAACCACTCATACCTATTCCACCAATACCAATAAAGTGAATAATTTCTTTTTTTGCTAATTCAATTTTCATCAATCGTTTTTATTATTTTTTGATTAACATTAATCCAAGTGTTTTGGTAATTTAATCTTTTAAGATTTTGTTTTTTCTCAAATAAATCAGTTTTTTTTTGAAAAATATCTTTAATTAATTTCTCAATTTTTTTACTAACTTGATTTTCTTCAATTATCCAACAACAATTTTCGTTCTTATAAAAATTTGCGTTTTCAAACTGATGATTATCTTTGGAGCTCGGTAAAGGAACAGCTATAAATGGTATATTAAGGACTGACAATTCAGCTAAGGTAGATGCGCCTGCTCTGGTAATGCAAAGATCACAATTTACAATTTTATCAACAAAATCTTTATCATAATCAAATATTAAATTTTCAATATTATTTTCTAAATAGAATTTTTCTAAATTTGAAATATTTTTTTTATTTGTTTGTTGAACTATTTTGATTGAAAATTCTTTTGAAAGTTTAATAAATGAATTTTTCAAACTATCATCAAAAATTCGAGCTCCTTGGCTACCACCAACAACTAGTATAGTAAATTTATTTTTATCAATATTATTAATTTTAGTTTTGTAAAATTGACTTCTTACTAAAGGATTGATTGTAATGATTTTTTTTCTAAATTTATCAGGAAACCTTTTAATTTTATCGGTATAACAAAAAATTTTTGTACAAGATCCTAAAAAAAGTCTATTTGCTCTACCTAAAACTAAATTAGGCTCAAATAAAAAAATTTTTAGTTTCAAAAATTTTCCAGCTAAAATTAAAGGTAATGACATATATCCACCTGTTGAAAAGAGTAGATTTATTTTATTTTTTTTTAATAAAAAAATGGATTTAATAGTTAAAAAGATAATTCTTAATAAATTTAAAGGTAGTAATATTAAATTGTTTAATCTAGGAGTATTTATAATTTTAACATTATAAAAACTAGTGTCTAAAAATCTACTTCCTCTATCATCACTAGAAATTATTATATTTTTATTTTTACATAGATGATCATGTAGAATAGTTGCTGGTATTACGTGACCTCCTGAGCCTCCTGTTGAAATTAAAATTTTTTTTTCCATCTTATTTAAAGATTTCTTTTTGTAAGATTCAAAATTATTCCAGATAATATTGAAACACTTATAATTGATGATCCTCCATAACTTATATAAGGAAGTGTCATTCCTGTTGTTGGAAACAATCTTATATTCACACCAATGTGAATCATTACTTGCATCAAAATTAAGCTTATGCTTCCTACTAAAATTAATTTTATTCTCTCATCATTTTCTTTTTTTACTTTTTTAAGAACTGAATAAATAAAAATTAAAAACAATAATAAGATCAGAACTATGGCAATAATACCAAATTCCTCTGAAATAACAGAAATAATATAATCTGTATGTGCCTCTGGAACTCTATTTTTTAAAGTACCCTCACCAATTCCTTTTCCAAAAAATCCTCCACTAATGATTGAATCTATGGCTTTATCAGATTGAAAATTATGCGTTCCTGTTTCTGTATCAAAAAAAGATATTAATCTATTTTTTATATAGTTAAATTTTGGAACAAAAATAATTAAATAAGAAAATAATAAAATTAATATTGAAAAAAAAAATACTAAAAAGCTAATACTTATACCTGAAATGAATATTAAAACTGACCAAGTAAATAAAACTAATAAAGTTTGACCTATATCGGGTTGAATAACCAGAAGCGAAACTATCATTAATGTTACTAAAAATGAGATGGAGTATTTAAAATAGATATTATTATATCTTTCATTACACAATACGATGCTTATAAAAATAATTAGAAAAGGTTTTACCAATTCTATCGGTTGAAATCTTGGTAACATTTGTAGATCGATCCATCTTTTTGATCCCTTAACTTCTATTCCAATGATTGGAACTAAAATTAAAAAAATTAATGAAAATATGAAAATGATTAATGAAATATTAAATAGTTTATTTTGATTAATTGATGAAAAAATAAGAATTAAAAACAAACCCAAGAAAATAAAAATTAGATGTTTAAAGAAAAATGAATAACTATTTGTATCTAATTTATCAGAAGCAATTAAAGATGTAGAAACAAGTGAAAAAAATAAGCCAGTTAAAAATAATAAAATAATCAAAGATAAAATTAATTTATCAATATTTTTCCACCACTGATAGTATAAATTATATATTGATAATTTATTATACATTTAAATACTTTTTAACTAATCTATTAAAAAATAATCCTCTATCTTCAAAATTTTTAAAACTATCAAAAGATGCTGCAGATGGACTAAATAATATAATTTTATTAGTAGATTTATCTTTTTTTGAAATATTTAATACTTTTCTAAATGCATTTTTAAGATTATCAAAATTTTGAAATTTTATTTTTCCTTTCAATTGTTTTATAAAAAATTTTTTATTTTTTCCAAATATAAAAGCTTTTATATTGGGATAATATTTTTTTGGTAAATTAAATTTATCACCCACTTTATTAATGCCACCTAATAACCAATAAGTATTTTTATTTGTTTTTAAGACTCCTAATGAAGATGAAAAACTGGTAGATTTAGAGTCATTGATAATCATCATTTGAGAATTTTTAAAAATTATTTGCTGTCGATATTTCAATCCCCTAAATTTTTTAATTGATCTAAATAATAAATTCTTTTTTAATTTAAATTTTGAAAGAATTTTATATGCAAATAAAAGGTTTTCTTTATTTGCTTCACTCAAGAAATATTTATTATCTATTTTATTAAATATATTTTTGTTTAATTTAGTGTTTACTTTTATAATCTTACAATTCAAATTTCTTATTCTTAAGTACTTGTTTATTAATAAATCATCTTTTTTAACAAAGCCAAATGACTTTTTTGATTGATTGTTTAGTAAACTCAATTTGGCCTGAACATATCTTTTAAGAGATTTATGTCTTTCAATATGGTCTGGAGATATATTTAAAATTGCAGCATATTTTGATGTAAAGATTTTACTATATTGTAATTGATAAGAAGAAGCTTCAACCACAAAAATTGTTTTTGGTTTAATTTTTTTTACAGACAAAATTGGATTACCTATATTTCCAACCAATCTTACATCATATTTGTTTGCTAATAAAATTTCATATAAAAGCTGACAGGTTGTAGATTTACCATTAGTACCTGTTACAGTTATGCAGTCATTTTTATAAGATGAATAAAACACATCTAAATCAGTGTAAATTTTATTCAAATTTTTTTTTAAAAATTTAGATAAATTACATTTATTAATATCAATACCTGGACTAATTATAATTAAATCAAATTTATTATTTAAAATAAATCTATAATTTATTTTAATCTTAATATTTTTTTTTAAAATCATCATATAAATAAACGTCACTTTTATCCTTAAGAAAATTGTATGTGGACAAACCACTTTTGCCTAAACCGTAAATCAATATCTTTTTTTTAAAAAAAATATTTAAATCATTTTTCATTATCTTAATTTTAATGTAGCAAGACCAATCATCGCTAGTATAATTGATATTATCCAAAATCTAATTACTACAGTTGACTCGGGCCATCCTTTTTTTTCAAAATGATGATGAATAGGTGCCATTCTAAAAATTCTTTTACCAGTCAACTTAAATGAAATTACCTGAACCATCACAGAAAATGCCTCTAATACAAATAATCCACCTGTAATTGCTAAAACAATCTCATGTTTTGTAATTATGCCAACAGCCCCCAATGATCCACCTAAAGATAACGAACCTGTATCACCCATAAAAATTTTAGCTGGGGGTGCGTTAAACCACAAAAAACCTAAACATGCTCCTATGATTGCACCACAAAAAATTGCTATTTCACCTGTTCCTTCTATGTATGTAATTTGAAGATAATCTGAAAAAACAATATTTCCTGTAATATAACTAATAAATGCAAAACATCCTGCAACAAGAATTACTGGAACAGTTGCAAGTCCATCTAAACCATCAGTTAAATTAACAGCGTTTGAAGAACCAACAATTACAAATACTGAAAAAGGTATAAAAAACCACCCAAGATTTATTATTAAATTCTTAAAAAATGGAAAATATAAATTTCTTAATTCTTCATAATCTATAAACCAAGTTAAAAATATTAAGCCAATTACAGCAATTATAACTTGAGAAATTAATTTAAACTTTGATGAAATTCCAGATGAATTGCTATTTTTAATTTTTTTATAATCATCAAAAGCACCTAATAATCCAAATGATAAAACAATATAAAGACAAAATAATATATAAATATTTTCTAAATTACCCCACAACAACACGGAAGCCAAAAGACCAATTAGAATTATAATACCACCCATTGTTGGAGTTCCTATTTTTTTTACAATATGATCATAAGGCCCATCTTCTCTAATTGGATTTAAAATCTTTTTGCTTGAGAATAAATTTATGAACGGTCGTCCAATCATCAAAACAATAGCCAAAGATGTAAAAACTGCTAATCCAGTTCTAAAGGTAATGTATTTAAATACATTTAAAAAAGTAAAGGTTTCAACATAATTAAGTAAAAATTCATACAACATTTGATCTACCTTGTTTTAAAATATTGGTTATTTTATGAAGCCCTGTAGCATTAGAACCTTTAATCATTAAATAATCATTATTATTTAAATCTTGCTTTATCAAATCAATTATTTCTGACTTTTTATCCAAAATTTTAGCTTTTTTATTTTTTTTTAAACCTTTGAAGGTTTCTTTTATGAACTTGCCATGCACATACACTTTATTAATATTTGATTTATTTATATTTCTGGAAATTAATTTATGTTGTTTAATTGAATGTTTGCCTAATTCAAGCATATCACCTAGGATTAAATATTTATTTGATTTATTAACAGCTATCTTATCAAAATTCTCAATAGCTGTTTTTAAAGATAAAGGATTCGAATTATAGGTTTCATCTACTAAATTAAAATTTTTATTATCAATTTTTATTTTTGAAAAATCACCTCTTCCTTCGGGAGATTTAAAATTTAAAAATATATTTCTATTTATTTTTTTTAGATCACAAAATAGATTAATTACTGTTAGTGTTGCAAGAATATTATATATATTACTTTTATTATTATTATGAGAATAAAAAACATAATTTGAATTTCCTACTTTAATAAATAAGTGAAATTTATTTTTCTTTTTTTTAATTTTAATTAACTTTGTTGATAAAAATTGATTATCTATACCAAAAGATAGAACACTTAAATTTTTATTTAATCCAATTTTTTTATGATAATAAAAAAAATCATCATCACCATTTAAAATAATGGTACCTCTTGGTTTAATATTATTAATTATTTCTGCTTTAGCATTAGCTATACCCTTAATATTTGAAAAATTTTTAGAATGTGCATAACTTATATTAGTTATAATTCCCAAATCAGGTTTAATTATTTTTGTTAAATAGTCAATTTCACCTTTCTTATCCATACCAACTTCCAAGACTCCAAATTTATCTGATTGTTTAATATTTAATATGCTTAGAGGAACACCATACTTATTATTAAAGGATTTTGGAGAGTAGGTAGTTTTTGAAATTTTATTTAAAGATGAGCCCAACATTTCTTTAAGAGTTGTTTTTCCACAACTACCTGTAATTGCTATAATTTTTGTAAATAAATTTTCTCTATAAATTTTTGAACATTTAATTAAAAGATTAAGAGTATTTTTAACTTTTATTTGTTTTGAGGAAGAATTTTTAACACTTAACTTATTTACAACTGCTAGTGAAGCCCCTTTTTTAAAGGCTTCAAAAACAAAATCATTTCCATTTAATTTTTTTCCTTTGATAGCAAAAAATACATCGTTTTTTTTTAATGTTTTAGTATTTATCGATATATTTTTAATAGATAAATTTTTTAAAGAATTATTATTAGATTGTTCTTTAATTATATTAAGCTTTAAATTTTTCGATAAAGATTTATTTTTTAATCTAATTGAGTCTAAAATTATCTTTTTATCAGAAAAATAAAATTTCTTTTTTCCATAATCTTGAATTTTTTCATGTCCCTTTCCAGCAACTAATAATATATCTCCAGAATTTAGATCTTGAATTGCTTTATTAATTGCATTTTTTCTACTAGGAATCTCTTCAATTTTAAAATTCTTAATTCCTTTTTTAATTTCTTTTCTGATTTTAGATGGTTCCTCATATCTTGGGTTATCATCTGTTAAATAAATTTTATTTGAGTATTTTTGTGAAATTTTTCCCATTATAGGTCTTTTTTTAAAATCTCTATTCCCTCCACATCCAAAAAGTAAATTTACATTACTATTAGGGAATTGCTCTTTTAAGTTTATCAAAGCTAATTCTAATGCTTCTGGGGTATGTGCATAATCTAAAATTACTTTACTATTATTTTTAATCTTTCCAATTTTTTCCAATCTTCCTTCAACAGATTTTATTTTATTGATAACATTAATTATTTTTTCAAACTTTAAATTACTTTTATTTGCAGCCAATATTGCCATTAAAATATTTTTAACTTGTATTTTGCCAATCAAATTTAATTCAAAATTGTATTCTTTATTTCTATAACTAATTCCTATAAATTGTTTTTCATCCTCAAATCTGTGAGAAATTAAATCAATGCCTCTACTTTTATTGAAAATAAGACTTAAATTAAGCCTATTTTTAGTAATAATATTTTCAATTTTTTTTGTCTGAGGTATTTTTGCATCAGTAATTACATGTCCCTTTTTTTTAATCAATTTTTGAAATAAATATAATTTAGAATTTAGATAGTCTTTTAAGGTTTTATGATAATCAAGATGATCATGAGTTAAATTTGTAAATATTCCAATATTAAACAATAAACCATCCAGTCTATTTTGTTTTAATCCATGACTTGAAGCCTCTAAAATAACATTATCAATTTTTTCTTTTTTAAGTCTTTCTAAAATTGCTCTAAGCTGAATGGGATCTAAGGTTGTGTTAGATAAAGGTTTTATTTTATTTTTAAATTTAACTCCTAATGTACCAATGGATGCTACTTTTTTATAATTTAAATACATTATTTGATAATAAAAATCTGCAATGGATGATTTTCCATTTGTACCAGTAACTGCAATAATTTTTTTTGGTTTATCTTTTAAAGTTCTAAAAGAAAATTCTGAGAGTAATTTTCTAACATTTTTTGTATGAAAAAATAAAACACCTTCTCTTTTTTTTAATATTTTTTTTTCAGAAATAATTATTTTTGCACCTTTCTTTATTGCTTCATCAATAAAATCATTTCCATCAAACTTATTTCCTTTTATAGCGAAGAAAATAGAATTTTTTTTTACTTTGTCACTATCAAAGACAACGTCTGAAAAAAAAATTTTCTTATATTTTTTATTAATGCTTGGGATTAAATCTCTCAGATACATTTTTTAATTAACATCACTGTATTTTGTGGCTAAAATAGGCCCAATTTTTTCAATTATTTGTCCTGTAACTTCTACACTTGTCCAGCCAGCAGTATTATATGGAGTACCTTTATACTTAATATCTGATCCATCTCTATAATTATAAATATAGTCTTTATTTCCTTTTGGTTCATCTAACATTACCGCAAGTACAAACTTTGGTTTCGTTGTTGGAAATACTGATATGAAGGTATTAATTTTATTTTTAGAATATCCACCTATAGAACTTTTTTGTGCAGTACCTGTTTTTCCTCCAACCTTATATCCATTTACATTTGCTAAAGATGCTGTTCCTTCTTTTGTTGTTACTATTTTTCTCAAAATAGGTAAAATTTTTTTAGAAACATTGTGACTCAATATTTTTTCTTTTTTTGACAGATCCTCATTTTTAATCAAAGTAGGATTTATATTATAGCCTCCATTAATAATTATTGAATAAGCTTTAACTACTTGAAGTAAGGTAGTTGTAATTCCATGTCCATATGAAGCTGTAGCTAACTTACATTTACCCCAATTAAACTCTAAAGGTTTTCCAATTTCTTCAATATCAAAATCAATTTTTCCTAAAACACCAATTTTATATAAAAAAGATTTAAATTTTTCTATTCCAAGTAATTGACCTATTCTAACAGAGCCTATATTTCCTGATCGAATTAAAATTTGTTCTGCTGTTAATGTCGAAGGAATTTTTTCATCATACTCTTTGATAGTAAAACCAGCACAAGGTAAAGATTTAGGCAAGTTAGTAAATTCCGTTATTGGTTCAATTAAATTTTCATCTAGAGCAGCCGCGAATGTAAAAGTTTTAAAGACTGATCCAAGTTCATAAACTCCTTTGGTAGCTCTATTAATGAAATTTAGATCATTAATTTTTTTTCTCTCGTTTGGATCAAAATCTGGCAATGAAACCAACGATACAATTTCACCATTATTTGCATTCATTAAAATTGCTGCACTACCTTTAGTATTAAAAATCTTATTAAACCTTAATAACTCACTCCTAATTAAGTATTGGATGTCTTTATCAACACTTAATTGTATTGGATTTTGAGAATTTTTAAGTTTTTCATCTAAAGATTTTTCTAATCCTGAAATACCATGATTATTATCATCAATTTGTCCAATTATGTGGCTAAATAAATTCTTTTCTGGATAAATTCTGATTAGTTTTTCTTCTGGTTGAATAGACTTATCACCCAGTTTCATTATCTTTTCATAATTTTCTTCTGAAATTTTTTTTTCAATATAAAAAAAATTTTTAATATTTAGTTTTTCCTTAATTAAATCATAATTTTTATTTGGAAAAATATACTTTAAATTTATTATTAGTTTTTCTTTATCAATAACATGCTGAGTTCTTATTCCTACATCAATAGAACTAACTGTTTTAACTAAATAACTCCCATTTCTATCCAATATATCTGCTCTATATAATTTGTTTGAATTACTTTGAATTTTATCAACAATATCATTGTTTATTTTTCTTGATCCAAGATGTGTTAGATGAATAGTATAAATAATTGAAATAATAAAAAAAATAAAAAATATAAAACTAACTCTATTAAAAGAAATATTCAAAATTGATTTACTTTTTTTAAAAATAAAATCACTTTTATTTTCTTCAAGAACTATATTTGAATTTTTTTTATTCATTTGTTGAGGAAAATTTTAGTTTTTTTAATTTAATCCCTTGGGATGTTTTTTCTAAAATCTTTATCTGATTAATATCTTTTTGAATTAGGTCTTGTTCAAAGTATAGTGATTGATACTCAAGTAATTTTTGGGCTGAACTTAGGTAATGAAATTCAAGTTTTGAATCACTCAATTCTTTTTTGAGATCTTGTAAATTCTCTTTTTTAACTAAAATATCATCTTCTATCTTCTTAGTTGAATTCTTAATAAATGCGGTTAAAAGAACTAAAGATAAAATAAGTGTAACTACAAAAATTTTGTTCATATTTTATTTCCTAAATTTTCAATATCTATTAAAAATTTAAACTTTTCTAAAATATCAGTTTGAAATTCAAAAGTATCTTTCTTTTTTATGAGAAATCTTAATTTCGCAGATCTGGAAGATATATTTTCACTCAATTCTTTTTTTGTAGGAATGATAGGTTTTTTTTGTTTCATAAAAAATAATGTTTCTGGCTGATCTACCTTAGGCACATATCTAGAAAAACTTTTTTTTTCTGACAAAGATTTAAAAAAATATTTAACAATCTTATCTTCTAAAGAATGAAATGTTACTACTGCAAGTATACCGTCTTTCTTTAAAACTTTACTTGCTTGAATTAATCCATTAATCAATTCACTTATTTCTTTATTTACAAATATTCTTAGAGCTTGAAAAGTTTTGGTGGCACTATGGATTTTGTAATTTTTTTTTCTTTTAGTTGTTTCAATTATTTTCACTAAAAGTTTAGTATCAATTTCTTTATCTTTTCTTATTTTAAGAATATTATTAACAATTCTCTTTGCCTCTTTTTCTTCACCAAAATTTTTTAATATTTTTTCTAAATCCTCAGAATTCAATTTGTTAATTACCTCTTTTGCTGAAAAATCATTCATTCCCAACTTCATATTAAGTTCTCCCGTAGAATTAAAAGATAGCCCTTTTTTATGATCTTTCATTTGTGAAAATGAATAACCAAGATCGAAAACAATGCCTTTTATATTTTCATCTTTTAACTTAAGATTTTTCAATTGACTGAACTTGAGATTTTTGAATAAAATTCTGTCTGAATGTTTTTGTATTAAATTTTCAGCAATTTTTTTACTATCTAAATCTCTATCTAAAGCAATTACTTTTGTATTTGAAAATTCTAATATTTTTTTGGAATAACCACCCTGTCCAAAAGTACAATCAATAAATGTGCCACCATGTTGAGGGGTAATAATGCTTATTATTTCATTAAGCAATACCGGATAATGTTTTGGAGCATCCGATACC
>MDTB01211903.1_pt1 | contig 16111 bp, 14 predicted proteins | sample 811161 | NCBI WGS metagenome assembly MDTB01 (sample SAMN05326650, study PRJNA326480) | marine metagenome | isolation source: seawater | place: Mediterranean Sea | collected 2009 | reverse complement strand
TTCTTTACCTTCATTAACTTCAAAAACTAAATTGATTCTACTCGAGTCAACTTTTATTATTTTTGGTTCAACAAAAGTTGAAAAATAACCCTGTCGTCTATATAGCGTTTCAATAAGCTTCGCATCTGTCCTAATAGCATCAATTGAAAAAACATTTCTTGATTTTACTGATAATTCCTCAAGTATAATATCGTCATTTATCTCTTGATTACCTTCAATTGAAATTAAATCAATTACGGGGTTTTCTTTTACATTTATAAAAATAATATTTTTATCTTTAAAAATTTGAACATTTTCAAAATATCCAGTTTTATATAAGTTTTTTACTGCTCTACTTAAATTTTTTTCTTCAAAACCTAAATTTTTAATTTGTGAGTCATTGACAATTAAATTTGACTCTAATCTTCTATTTCCCCGTACAACTATATTTGTTGGAGTATTTAAAGTTTGCTCTGATTGAATAATCTCTTGTTGTTTTGATTTTTGAATTGAATTCAACTTATAGTCATACTGATAACTTGATGAAGGAGTGCCAGGTGACTGTGATTTGACTGATAAGGAAATGAAAAGTATTGATAAAAAACATAGATTTAAAAGTACAAGTTTTTTCATTATAATTTTTAATTAATAATTCTTAATACATCATTATATGTAGCAAAAATCATTAAAGATAGTAAAACTGCCAAACCCATCATATGAAGGATTTCAAGAGACTTTTTATTAAGCGGGGATCCCTTAACATATTCAATTAGGTTTAATAATAAATGCCCCCCATCAAGCATTGGTATCGGAAACAAATTTATTAAGCCAAGGTTAAGTGAAATTATCATCATAAACCATAAGGTACTTTGTAGACCTTTACTCCAGAAATCACCAGATAACTCTGCGATTCTAATTGGGCCACCTAAATCATCTGTTCCTCTTTTACCAGAAATCATTTCATAGACACCTATAAGCGTCAACTTTACAAATTTATAGAACTGAACTGATGATGTAATACACGAATCAAAGAAGTTAAGTTTGTTGGTTACAACTGTCCCAGTGACTCCAATCTTTTTATCCTTAACATCAAGAAATACATTTTTAATTTTGTTATTTCTACTATAAGTCAGTTCTATGGATTTATTATTATTTTTAGTAACTTTATTTCGTAGGTCTTCAAGATTAATAATTTTTTCTTTATTTATTTCTAAAATTGTATCCCCTACCCTTAAACCCGCATCATCTGCTGGCATATTGGTTGCAATTGAGCTAATAACCGGAGTTGTTGTTGTATAACCATAGAAACAATTAATAAAAATTAGCAAAACTATCGAAAAAATAAAATTTGCAGCAGGACCTGCAAATAAAATAAAAGATCTTTGACTTAAAGATTTTGTGTGAAACGAGTATTTTGAATCAACATTATTTTCTTTTTTTTTTGTGCTTGCTGGATCTTCATCTCCATGCATTTTCACATAACCACCAAGTGGTAAAATTGAAAACTTCCACCTAGTGCCTGAGTTATCATTAAATCCAAAAATTTCTTTTCCAAACCCTATTGAAAAAACCTCTACTTTAACACTATTTTTTATAGCAGCTAAGTAATGACCAAGTTCATGAACAAAAACTAGGACTGTAAGAATAAAAAAAAATGGAAGTATTGTATTTAGCAATGTCTCAATCATAACTAGTATTTTCCTTTATTAATTAATTCATTTGCAATTATTCTTGCGTCAACATCAAATGCTATAACATCTTTTATACTATTGATGTCAGAAACTGAAGCTTTATTTAATGTTTTTTCTACTATTAATGGTATTGATAAATATTTAATTTTTTCTGCTAAAAAGGCGTCAACTGCAACCTCATTAGCTGCGTTAAGAGTTGTTGGTGCGTTTTTTTTGATTTTTAAAGACTCGTAAGCAAGTCCCAAACAAGGGAATTTATTTAAATCTGGTTCGTAGAAATTAAGTGTTTTTATTTCACTTAGTTTAAGTCTTTTTACAGAGGTTTTTATTCTATCGGGGTAAGCTAAAACATAAGATATTGGTGTTCTCATATCTGGCATACCCATTTGTGATAATATTGACCCATCAGAATATTCCACACAAGAATGAATGATAGACTCTGGATGAATAATTACATCAATTTTTTCTTGCGGCATATTAAATAAATAATGAGCTTCTATTAATTCTAACCCTTTATTCATCATAGTCGCAGAATCAACTGAAATTTTTTTACCCATTGACCAGTTTGGATGTTTAATAGCCTCTTTAGGAGTAATTAAACTTAGGTCATCAACCCTTTTTTTTAAAAAAGGACCTCCTGATGCCGTTAAAATAAGTTTTGAAATTTTTGATTTATTTTTAAAATCTAAGACTTGATAAATAGCATTATGTTCTGAATCAACCGGAAGTATTTTAGATCCGTTATCTTTTGCTATTGAATTAATTAATGAACCTGAACAAACTAGACTTTCTTTATTAGCTAAAGCAATAGTGATTCCTTTTTCAGCAGCCTTAACCACTGGCATCAAACCTGTAGAACCAGTAATTGCTGCTACAACCATATCGGTTTCATATTCAAAAACCTCACTATAAGATGAATTACCATTTATAACTTTTAAATTTTTATTATTGTTTAAATCTTTAAATTTTTTGTAAGAATCATTGTTGTTAATTAAAACAATCTTAGGGTTAAATCTTCCCACTTGTTCTAGTAGTTTTTCATAATTTTTATCAGCCGTTAGACCTACAATCTCAAATTTTTCCGGGTAATCATTTATTATATCCAGAGTTGAAATTCCAATTGAACCTGTTGAACCAAATATTGTGATTTTTTTTTTCATTTACAAAAACTAAACTACAAGAAAATTTTGATTAATTTTCTTAAATAAAAAAACAAGAAGAATAAGTAAGAAAACACCATCTAATCTATCTAAAATTCCACCGTGACCTGGTATAAGATTACTACTGTCTTTAGTAGAACACAATCTTTTAAAATAAGATTCTATTAAATCACCCGCCTGAACTGTAACGCAGATTATTATCAAAAATAAAATTAATTGAAAGTTATCTTTATATTCAAAAATTAAAACAGAAATTATTACAGGAAAAATAATACCACCAATTGTGCCTGAAATAGTTTTTCCAGGACTTATTTTAGGTAATATTTTTTTACCTCCAATAATTTTTCCAAAAAGGTATGAACTAACATCAGTTAAAATACTAAAATATAAGACTAAAATCATAAAGTTTTTAAACTCACCTGAATTTATTAATTCAGCTAGAATAAAAAAAGGTATCGACACATACAAAATACAAAAGATATTAAAAGAGCTAGATTTATAAATCTTACATATAAGTAAAGTTGAAAAAATAATAAAAAAGGCACTTAATAAATTAAAAGAATTATATAAAAAGAATAAATTTGTAATGATGATTAGAAAAATTATTAAAAAATCAAAACTATGAATTTTTTTTCTTGTAAGAAGAAAATTTGCATCATTTTTATCAATTTTCAAAGTATCAAAATTTTTTAAATCTTTTCTAAAATTTATTAGTCTCATTGTTTCCCACAATGATAAGAATAAGAAAATCTCTATAATAAAAATTTTAACAAAATTATTACTAAAAAGAAGAAGAGAAAGTAAAATTAATAGGAAAAGAGTTGATATTAATCTTAATGAAAAATTATTCAAAGTTAATCTCCACCAAAACGTCTTTTTCTATTCATATAGTCATTTAAAGCTAAAATATATTTACTTACACTAAATTCTGGCCAAAGTGTTTTTGTGAAATATAATTCTGAATATGCAATTTGCCATAGAAGAAAATTAGATAATCTTTTTTCACCTGAAGTTCTGATAACTAAATCAGGATCGGGAATATTTTTTGTCATTAAATTTTCGTTTATGTCTTTTTCTTTAATAATTTTCACCTTATTTTTTATAATCTTTCTAACTGAGTTTAATATTTCACTCCTGGAGCCGTAACTCAATGCTAAAGTAAAAAAAAGATTATTATAATTACTAGTAATTTTTTTTAGATGATTTAGTTTTTTCTTAATAGTCGAGTCAAATCTACTGATTTCACCAATAAATGAAAAGTTAATTTTTTTGTCAATAAAAGTATCTATTTCAGAATCCAGATAGAACTCAAGTAGTGTCTGTAGTTGAAATACTTCATCTTTACTTCTGTTCCAATTTTCTGTAGAAAAACTGTAAAATGTTAGATATTTAATTTTAAGGTTTAATGATTTTTTGACAATCTTTTTAATAATCTCAGAACCCATTTTATGACCGTCAATAATGGGAAGGTTCTTTTTTTTTGCCCATCTTCTATTCCCGTCCATAATGAATGCAACATGTGATGGTAACAAGTTAACTACATTTCGACCACTAGTCATTATACTGTAAGTATATCTTTTTCCTTTTCAGTTAATAATGTATCAATTTTTTCAATTAACGAATCTGTTATTTTTTGAACTTCATCAGAAAATTTATAGGACTCATCCTGAGAAATATCTTTTTTTTTTTCAAGTGATTTAATGTTTTCCATTGCATCTCTTCTTATGTTTCTTATTGCAATTTTAGAATCCTCAGAATATTTTGAAGCAATTTTTGCAATTTCTTTCCTTCTTTCCTCAGATAACTCAGGTATGGGTATTCTAATTAAATTGCCCTCTATCATTGGGTTTAACCCTAAATTTGAATTCCTTATTGTATTTTCAACTGTATTGGTGAGTGACTCATCCCAAACTTGAACAGTTATTAATCTTGACTCTGGTACACTTAAATTAGAAACTTGATTTAATGGTACTTTTGACCCATATGCTTCTACTAATATAGAATCTAGAAGAGAAACAGATGCTCTTCCTGTTCTAAGACCAGAAAACTCTCTTCTAAGAACATCAATCGCTTTTTCCATCTTGTTTTGATAAACTTCAAGATCAAACATTATATTTACTCATTAATCATTGTATAAGAAGTCCCTCCGTTTATTATCTCAACTAAAGAATCTTTTTGCAATATAGAAAAAACTATAATAGGAATTTTATTTTCTTTAGCTAAAGATATTGACGCAGTATCCATTACACGTAGATTCTTATTTATAACAAAATCATAATTTATATTATTCAATTTTTTAGCCTCTTTATTCTTAACAGGATCTGAATCATAAATCCCATCAACTTTAGTTGCCTTTAAAATTATATCACACTTCATTTCTGATGCCCTTAAGGCAGCAGCAGTATCTGTAGTAAAAAATGGGTTTCCAGTTCCTGCAGCAAATATTACTATTCTATTTTTTTCAATATGTCTTATTGCTCTTCTTCTAATATAAGGTTCACATACCGTATCCATCTTAATAGCCGACAAAACTCTTGTTTGGATACCTTTTTGCTCTAAAGAGTTTTGCAGAATCAGTGAATTAATTACCGTTGCCATCATACCTGTGTAATCTGCTGAAGACCTATCCATACCCTCTGATGAAGCAGATATGCCTCTAAAAATATTTCCACCACCAACAACTATGGAAACTTTAATACCTTTTTTACGAACTATCATTATTTGCTCTGTAATTGAATTTATTGTGTCTAAATCAATTCCAAAGTCTTTCTCTCCCATTAATGCTTCTCCAGAGAGTTTTAATAAAATGTGTTTATTCTTAAAATTAAACAAAGTTTTAATTTTAAGACCCAAGTTTATAAATTAAATAATCTTTAATAATATAATCCGTTTGATGTTCTTTATTAAAAAGACTGATAATATCTTTAACTTTAGTTTTATTATCAATTACAAAAAACTGTTCTAATAAACATACGTCGCCATAAAATTTTTTGATTTTCCCATCAATAATCTTTTCCAAAATTTCTGGTGGCTTACCAGAAGAACTTAATTGTTCTTTATAAATTTCTCTTTCTCTATTAACTAAACTTTTGTCAAGACTATCAATATCCATAGATTTTGGGTCTAGGGCAGCAACATGCATTGCAATTTGTTTTGAAAAAGCCTTAACCTCTTCTGTATTATTAGTAACACTGTAAGAAATTATTACACCAATCTTCCCAGATTTATTTGATACGGAGTTGTGAAGATAAGTTTGTATATAATTTTCATCTTGAAAAATATAGTTTAACCTTCTTATTACAATATTTTCACCTATTTTTGAAACTAAGTTAGTTAATTCATCTCTGACTAAAGTTTTTTCATCAAATCTTGATTCCATCAATGTATCCAGAGAATTAATTTCATTTTCAATACATATTAGTGCAATATTTTCACAAAAATTTTGAAAGTTTTCATTTTTCGCTACAAAATCTGTCTCGGAATTAATCTCAACAATGATTCCTTTTTTTTCTCTGTTATCAATAGTTATTAATCCATCAGAGGCGGATCTTCCTGATTTTTTTTGAGCTGTATTAATTCCTTTTTTTCTTAACCAATCGGTAGCTTTTTCTATATCTCCAGAGGTTTCATTAAGTGCTTCTTTACAATCCATCATCCCAGCACCAGTAGTCTCTCTTAATTTTTTGATATCTTGAGGAGTGAATGACATTAATTAATCTTTTTTCTCTAATTCGTCTAATTTTTTTGAATTATTTTTTATTGTCTCAGATACAGCATTACAATAAAACTCAATTGATCTGATTGCATCATCATTTCCAGGAATTGGAAAATCTATTCCATCAGGACTTGAGTTAGAATCTAGGACAGCAACTATAGGTATCCCAGTTTTATTAGCTTCTTTTACCGCTAAAAACTCTTTATTGGTATCAATTATGAAAAGGAGATCTGGTTTCCTGTTTAATTCTTTGATACCTCCTATGGCTTTATTTAATTTTTCAGCAAGTATTTGAAATTTTAAAATTTCTTTTTTTGTATAAGAATTCATTTGATTTTCTAGGATATCTTCTATTTTTTTTAATCTTTTAATTGAGTTTTGAATTGTATCCCAGTTAGTTAAGGTACCACCCAACCATCTTTTATTAATAAAGTACTGATTACACGCTGTTGCATATTTTTCGATAAGGTCTGATGCTTGACGTTTAGTACCAACAAACAAAATAGTTTTTCCCTGAAGAGAATAATCTTTGAGAGCAGTTAGTGCTTCATTAAAAAGTATAACAGTCTTTTGAAGATCAATAATATGGATACCATTTCTATGCCCAAATAAATATTCAGACATTTTTGGGTTCCACCTATTGGTTTTATGACCAAAGTGAACGCCGGCATCTAGTAATTCTTTAATTGAAATTTTTGTCATATCTCCGGTTATACCTTCTCATAACACTTATCACCAGAGTTGTTATAAGTTTGAATTAATATTGTTGAATTTACATTTTAAAATTTCTAAATCAACTTCTTTTTTAATTTATTTTTTCTACTCCAAGCACACCCTTTATTTTTTTCATGGTTGATAAGAAATCAATATCAACTTTAAATTTTTTTTTACTTTTAACTTTAATTTTATGATTTAGAAAAATCATATTAAAAAAAAATTCACTTTTTCCAATGGAACTACTATTCAGTGTCTTTTCAAAGTTATCATGATCGATCTTATCCGTATCAATTGAGATCATATAATTAAAATTTTCAATCTTTGACTCATCGCAATTAATTATCTTTGTTACTACATATCTTCTTGAATCTTTCATTTTTTGCAAAGTCATTTTCAAAAGAACAACAATTCCTGGTTTTAAATCAAAATTCATGGAACTTAAAACTTCAGAAAAACAAATAACATCAAGATTACTTGTATGATCGGAAAGATTTAGGAAACAAAATTTTTTTCCTGTTTTTGATGTTCTTTCTCTTAGTTCTGTAATTAAACATACAGAACTAAAAACTTTTTCTTCAAACTTAAAATCAGATTGAAAATCAACAAGATCATTTAGGTTTGATAAAGATTCATTTTCAAATAGAGATTTATAGAACTTTGTTGGATGTGCTGATAAATAGAATCCAAATGATTCATATTCCATTTGTAATTTTTCATTAATACCACACTGTTCAAAAGATTCTGAATTAAATTGTTCGTCATCAAGAGAATCAGAAAAAAGATTTGTTTGATTCTCATTGAGATTTTTATGATAAGAAACGTTAAAGCTTAGAATCTTTTCCATATTTTTTACCAAAAAGTTTTGATTATTCTCCAATGAATTAAAAGCTCCAGAAAAAACTAACGATTCAAAAATTTTTTTATTTAGAGTTTTATTACTTACCCTTTTAATAAAATCTAGAATTGATTTAAATTTTCCGTTATTTTTTCTCTCATCTATTATCAAATTTATGGAATTCTCTCCAATATTTTTAATTGCACTTAAACCATATCTTATTCCAACAGGAATTTTTTGATCATAGATTACTTTAAAAAAAACTTCTGATTCATTGATATCAGGGTTGAATATTTTTGAATTAAGTTTTTTTATTTCATAACAATAATTTGAAATTTTTTCAAAGTTTCCAATGTCACAATTCATTAATGCACAAAAAAACTCATGAGGATGATTAGCCTTTAGATAAGCTGTCTGGTATGCTATCATTGCATAAGCTGCTGCATGGCTTTTATTAAAACCATATCCTGCAAATTTTTCAATTTCATTGAATAAATTGATGGATTGGCTTTCATCGAGTTTGTTTTTAAGGCAACCATCTATGAAATTTGATCTTTGGGCTTGCATTTCTGACTTAATTTTTTTTCCCATTGCCCGTCTTAGTATATCTGCCTTAGCTAAACTAAAGCCTGCAACTTTCTGAGCTATAAGCATAACTTGCTCTTGGTAAACCATAATACCATAGGTTTCATCTAATATATTTTTTAATGAAGAATGGATATAATCATAATTTTCATTTTTTTGTTTTCTATTGATATAAGTTGGAATGTTATCCATTGGGCCAGGTCTGTAGAGCGAAACAACTGCAATAATATCCTCAAATCTATCTGGAATAACTTTTTTTAAAGTTTCTCTCATTCCCTGTCCTTCTAATTGAAACAAACCAGTTGTATCTCCATGTCTTAAGAGTTGAAAAGTTTTAACATCATCAAGTTGTATATCATCGATATTAATATCAATTGACATTGCATTAAGGTATTTACATGCTTCTTGAATAACTGTAAGTGTTTTAAGTCCAAGAAAATCAAATTTTATAAGACCCATTTTTTCAACGTACTTCATCGAAAATTGAGTAACTGGAATATCAGATTTAGGGTCCTTGTATAAAGGAATAATATTTTTTAAAACTTTGTCGGAAATCACAATTCCAGCAGCATGAGTTGATGCATGCCTATAAAGTCCTTCTAAATTAATTGAAATCTCAAAAAGCTCAGCAATTTTTGGGTCACTATGAATAATTTTTTTAATTTTTTCATCCTTTAAGCTCTCACTTAAGCTAATTTGATTTGCAGGGTTATACGGAATCATTTTACAAATATCATCTATTAATCTCAGAGGAATTTGCATTACTCTCCCAACATCTCTTAGTGCAGCTCTAGCCTGAAAAGAACCAAAAGTAATTATTTGTGCTACATTAAGAGTTCCATATTTTTTTTGAACGTACTGAATAACTAAATCTCTTTTATCCATACAAAAATCAACATCAAAGTCAGGTAAAGAGACCCTATCAGGATTTAAAAACCTTTCAAATAATAATCCAAATCTTATAGGATTTAAGTTAGTTATAGATAAACACCAGGCTACTAGAGAGCCTGCTCCAGAACCTCTGCCGGGTCCAACAGGTATTTTATTATTTTTAGCCCATATTATAAAATCTGCTACAATTAAAAAATAACTAGAAAATCCCATTCTAATTATAACATCAAGTTCATAATCTAATCTTTTTTTATAAAATTTTCGATTAAACTCTGAATCTAATGAATTTTTTTTTAGTCTAAAAGACAAACCTTCTTCAGATTTTTTTTTTAAAAGATTATTTTCTTCATCTTGATTAATAAAAATTTTTGGTAGGGCGGGTTCTTTTTCTGTTAAAAAAAAGGAACATTTTTTTGCTAAAGATAAGGTGTTTTCGCAGATAAATGGGATATCCGAAAAAATTTTAAACATTTCTTCGTTACTCTTAAAATAATACTCATCACTACTTTTGGCTCGGTCGTCAGAATCGAGATATTTTTGCTGAGAAATACTAAGAAGTGCATCATGAGATTTATAAAATTTTTTATCTAAGAAAAAATTTTCATTTGTTGCTATTACAGGTATTTTTAATTCTTGTGATTTAGCTTTTATATAAGATTCATAATTAAAATATTTTTTATTAACCCTTTGCAATTCTAAATAAAAATTATCTCCAAATAAATCTTTAAATTTTAGTAAAAGTAAGTCTGTTTTTTTTAGAGAGGATTTATAAAAATTATTAGTAATAAATCCAAATTCCCCTCCTGCAAGGCAAATAAGGTTGCTATTTAATTTTTCTAAGTTTTCAAATGTTATGAAAGTATCTGAATCATTTGTATTTTCCAAATTTGAAATGGATACAAGCTGGGATAAATTATTAAATCCTTCTTCATTTTGTGCAATCAATAAAACATATCCACTTTCATTTGTTTTTGTTTTTAAATACAAATTACAACTTATTATCGGCTGAATTCCTTTTTTTAAACATTCCAGAGAGAACTCCATACAACCAAATAGATTATTAAAGTCAGAAATTGTGACTGCGGGTATTTTATTTTTTACACATTTATCAATTAAATCGTTAATTTTTATTGCACCTTTTGATAAAGAGTATTGAGTATAATTTCTCAGATGAATAAAATTATTTTTTAAATTCAATTAACTTTCCTTTTTCAATTTTGAATGACATGTCTAACTTCTTTATAATATCAAGATTATGTGTTGCAATTATTGAAGTTGTTTTATTTTTTTTTGAAAGGGATAAAATCAGTTCAATAATATAATCTGAATTTTTTTCATCCAAACTTCCAGTTGGTTCATCAGCTAATAATAGAATAGGTTTTTTTATTAGCGCTCTTGCTATAGCAACTCTTTGCTGTTCACCACCAGAAAGAACACCAGGTTTAAAGTTTTCTCTTTTTTCTAAACCTAATATTTTTAAAAAATTAGATGAAAGCTCCTCTGCTTTATTTTTTGATAAGCCATTAAGAATTAATGGAAGAGCTATATTTTCAAGAATATTAAAATCTTCTAAGAGTTGATTGTTTTGGAAAACAAAACCTATTTTTCTTCGCCTAAGTTTTGTTTTATCATTGTCACTTAATTCAAAGCAATTTTCTCCATCTAACAAATATTTTCCAGAAGATGGTGTTTCAATCATTCCAAGTATATTTAGTAACGTAGATTTACCAGATCCTGACGGACCTACAATACCTATATTCATGGCTTTATTAACCATTAAACTTAAATTAGACAAAACATTTACTGTAGAATCACCTTGTATATACTGCTGATTTATATGAGACAAATTTAACAATTTAATCCCACTTAATTAAGTTTATAGGATCAACTTTAGACGCCTTTATTGATGGGTAAATAGTTGAAACGAATGAAAGAAATAATGAAATTAATATAATTTTTATTATTTGCGAATAATCAATTATCACAGGGAGTTTGGTAAAAAAATATATTTCTTCTGCAAATAATTGAGATTCTGTGAAAAGCTCAATAAAACTTTTGATCTCATTAATATTTAAACAAAATGCTAGCCCTAATAATAATCCTAATAAAGTTCCCAAAAAACCAATAATAACACCATTTATGATAAAAATTTTTAATAATTGAATCCTTTTAACACCAAGGACTCTTAAAACTCCAATATCTTTACTTTTTGTAGAAACTAAAATTATCATTGAGGATACCAAATTAAATGCTGCTACTACTATAATTAACAATAAAATAAGGAACATTACATTTCTCTCTACCTCTAAAGCATTAAAAAGTGAGGGGTTTAAGTTTCTCCAATCTAATATTTTCAAATACTCTGGAATTAAATTACTTAATTCCATTTTTTTTTTATCAAAAAAATTATAATTTGATACTTGAATCTCTAGAAAATCGAATTGTTTGTCTAAATTTAAAAAACTCTGCATTAAACCTATAGGAAAAAATATTAGAGATGTATCATACTCATACATTCCTGTATCAAAAAAACCAATAACTTTAAAATTTCCAGATCTCGGTATATTTCCCAAAATTGTTGACAGACTATTGGATGATAAAATATTTAAATCATCACCAATTTTAATATTAAATTTTTTCTTTAATTTTTCTCCAACAAGTATCCCTTTATTATTTTTAAATTTCATAAGTGCATTCTCATCTAAATCACCTTGAAAAATCTTTCTATCCAAGAAATACTTTTTTTCAACACCCTTTATTAATACACCGGAAGAGTATGAGTTTTTGGTGAGTAAAGCTTGATTGGTCAAAACAATACTAGAGTTTATTCCCTCAATTTTTTCAATAATTTGTAATAGTTTATTTTCTTCATTTAGTTTAAAATTATTTGTAGATTGAATTTTAAGATGTCCATTAACACCCAAAATTTTCATAGTTAATTCATCTCGAAACCCATTCATCACCGACATAACTATTATCAAAGTTGCCACACCCAGAGAAATTCCAAGAAAAGAAAATATAGTAATTAATGTAAAAAATCTCTCTCTAGTTTTTGGAAGTAAGTATTTAATAGCAACCCAGATTTCAAAAAATGTAATCATTATAATTTATTATCTTTCAAGTATTCGAAAATCTGATTTTTATCTATGAAAATCTCTTGACTATTTTTCCTAAATTTTAAACTTAGTTTATTTTCATTAACAAACTTTTTACCTACAATGATTTGAATTGGAATTCCTATGAGATCATTATCAGAAAATTTCACACCTGCGCGTTCGTCTCTATCATCATAAATAACATCAAAATTCCTTTTCTTTAGATCTTTATAAAGCTTATCACAAAATTGATTCACAATATTATCTTTTGTAAGGAGATTAATTATAGATAAATCAAATGGAGTAATTTGACTTGGCCAAATTATGCCTCTTTCATCATGAGATGATTCAATTATCGCAGCAGGAATTCTTGATATACCAATTCCATAGGAACCCATAAATGGAAAGATTTTACCATTATCATGATCAATTGTGAGATTAAATGATTTACTGTATTTTAATCCAAATAAAAAAATATGACCAAGTTCAATACTTTTAAGTTTCTTTAAATCTTTTTTTTGATTTTCTTTTTCTTCAAAATCATCTGTATATGAATTCATAGATTTAATTTTTTTTATATCATATTGTTCTAGATTTTCTTCAAACATCTTTTTCTCAACAATTATACTGGATTCTCCTGATTCCACTATAAGATGAAATTCATGAGACATATTTCCACCAATTTCACCACTAGGAGCCCTAACAGGAATAATTTTAATATTTAGTTTTTTAAATATTTGCAGATAAATTTTATAAAATTTTTTATAAGTATTTTCACCTGAGGCTTCATTGCAATCAAAACTGTATGCATCTTTCATTATAAATTCTCTAGCTCTCATCACTCCAAATCTTGGTCTAATTTCATCTCTAAATTTAGTTTGAATCTGATATAAATAAAGAGGCAAATCTTTATAACTTTTTATATAATGTTTACCTAATGAGGCAATCATTTCTTCGTTTGTAGGACCATATAAAAGTTCTTTTTTATGTCTATCATTAATTCTTAACATTTCTTTTCCGTAAGTATCGTACCTGTTACTTATTTTCCAAATTTCAGAACTTTGTATAGTAGGCATTAATATCTGATTTATCTCATTTAATTCATGTTCTTTTTCAATAAAATTAATTATCTTTTTTAAAACTCTATAACCTAATGGCATCCATGTATAAATTCCTGATGTTTCTTGTTTAATCATTCCAGACTTGAGCATCAAAATATGCGATTTTAATGAAGCATCGGATGGATCTTCTTTAAATGTTGGTATAAAAAAATTAGAAAATTTCATTTTTAACTACAATTATTAATAAAGTTACAAAAAAAGTTATTATAGTAGTTAAAAAAAATTTTTTTTTTAACATTGTCTTTCTTGGTGCACCAGGGTCATTACCATGTTGAACATCGACATCTCTTTTAACTCCAAAAGGCAAAGTGATAAATAATACTAACCACCAAAGAATTAAAAAAATAACAAAAAAATCGAGCAAAAATTACCCCTGCTCTAACTCTATTAAAGTACCAAAAAAATCCTTAGGGTGAAGAAAAATAACTGGTTTATTATGTGCACCAATTCTGGGTAAACCATCACCAAGAATCCTGATATTTTGATTTTTTAGAGATTCACAAGTTTTTTCAATATCATCTACCTCTAAACATATATGATGAATTGCGCCATTTAAGTTTTTCTCAAGAAAATTTTTGATAGGAGAGTTATCACCATATGGGTGCATTAACTCAATTTTTGAATTACCAAGATCAACGAAAACCACACTTACTCCGTGGTCACTGTAATTATAAATGTCGGAAATTTTTGCTCCTAAAATGTTTTTATACTTCTTTGAGGCATCCTCTAAATTAGGAACAACAATCGCAACATGATTAAAACGAGTAAGCATAATTAATTATATTCTAAATTCTAACAATCTCAATATATGTTAATGGTTTTAAACCAATATTTCTTTTTATGAAAGATCTAACTTGAATTTTTAATTCACTACATAAAAATTCATCATTGATAGCTTCTTTCATAATACTAGTAACCTCACTTTTAATTAATGAACCTAAATCATCAATTAAATCTATATTATCTGTCACTGTAGGACAAAATATAACAGGTTCTGCTAGAAAATTATCATGAACATCTAAAATCAAATTCACAAAACACTCCCCTTCTACACCTACGGTTTTTAGTTGATTAAAATAATTATCATTAATTTGTAAAATTTGATTGCCTTTAAGAAGACATCTACCTGAAAAAACTTTTTTTATAATTTTAGACTTACTTTTTTTGAGTGAAACCATATCACCATTTTCAACTAAAATTTGTTCATTAATTCCACACTTTTTTGCAAAAGATGCATGCTCATTTAAATGCCTAAATTCACCATGAACTGGTATTAATAAATTTGGTGAAACCCAATCATACATTTTTTTAAGTTCATTTTTTGAAGGGTGACCCGAAACATGAACTTTAAACTCGCTACTATCTAAGATTTGACACCCTTTTTTTAACAATCTATTTTTCAAGTCACTTATTTGTCTTTCATTTCCAGGAATTTCTCTAGAAGAAAAAATTATCAAATCATCCTCAGATATACTTATGTTGTTGTTTTGATCATTAGCTAATCTAGATAATGCAGCTTTACTCTCACCTTGACTTCCAGTACAAATTATAACGAGTTCATCCTCATTTATTGAAACTGACTCTTTTTCAGTAACAATATTTGAAATGTCTTTAAGATAATTATTTTCAATTGCTGACTCATAAATTCTGTGAATTGATCTGCCTAAGAAAACACAACATTTATTAAATTCAGATGAGATTTTAAGTATAGTTTCAAGTCTGGCAATATTTGATGCAAAACAAGTTACAACCATTTTACCTTTTTTCTTTTTTGAGAATAAATCCCTGAATGAATTTCTCACTTCATTTTCACTACCTGATGGATTTTCATCGAAAACATTAGTAGAATCACAAATCATTACATCAATTCCTTCTTTTTTTAGGGATGTTAATTTTCCCTCATCTATAGGTTGTCCTACCAAAGGATTAGGATCAATTTTCCAATCTCCAGTATGAAAAATATTTGTTTTATTTGCCCTCAAAACAATTGCATTTGGTTCAGGAATAGAGTGTGTTAAGGCAAGTATTTCAATTTCAAAATTTCCAATTTTAAACCTTTGATTATAGTCAAGTAAATTAATATTTATATCTTTATGACCATTTGATCTAAATTTTCTGTTTAAAACAGATGCGGTAAAGGAAGTTGTATACATCGGAGGCTTATCAAGGAAATCATATAGATAAGGAACGGCCCCAATATGATCTTCGTGTGCATGAGTCAGAATAATTCCACTTAATTTAATTTCTTTTTCTTTTAAGTAATTTAAATTAGGCATTATTAATTCATTGGATGATAAATTTGAATTTCCAAACATAACACCC
>MDTB01059168.1_pt1 | contig 16113 bp, 15 predicted proteins | sample 811161 | NCBI WGS metagenome assembly MDTB01 (sample SAMN05326650, study PRJNA326480) | marine metagenome | isolation source: seawater | place: Mediterranean Sea | collected 2009 | reverse complement strand
TGATCTATTTTTGTTTTTTTCATTTATGATAATTAGATATACAAATGGAGCAAATTTAAGACTAATATGATTTATGAACCTTATTAAGTCAACAGGAACATTTAGCTTTTTTACGATAATCAGCAGAATATTAGGTTATTTAAGAGATATTCTTATTGCAATATTTCTTGGGACAGGTCTTCTTGCAGATGTTTTTTTTGTAGCGTTTAGAATTCCCAATACTTTTAGAAGATTGTTTTCTGAGGGATCTTTTAATGCAGCATTTGTTCCAAGTTATGCTTCAGAGCTATCTAAAGGAAAAGAAAATTCAGATAATTTTGCAAACAAAATATTTAGTTTATTAATTTTAATTTTATTATTCTTAGTTTTGTTAATTGAAATATTTATGCCTCTATTTGTATTTCTTATAGCTCCAGGATTTGATGGAAATCAAACTAAAATGGATCTAGCTATTAATTTAACAAGAATTACATTCCCCTTTTTATTTTTTGTAAGTTTGTCCTCTTTTTTTTCAGGTATATTAAACTCACATAATAGATTTGCTGTTGCTGCAGCAGCGCCTATAATTTTAAATATCTTTTTAATTTCAGTTTTATTTTATGGAAATATTTTAGGCGATAGACTTGTTTATTATTTATCTTACTCCGTTACTCTAGCTGGATTAATTCAATTTATATATTTGTTTTATTATGTAAAAAAATTCTATTTTCCAAGGTTTTCTCTTAGCCTTATAATTGACGAAAAAGTAAAAATTTTTTTTTCAAAACTTTTACCAAGTATTTTTTCATCTGGTGTAACGCAAATTAATGTTTTGATTGGAACTATAATTGCATCTTTTCAAGCTAGTGCAGTTTCATATTTATATTATGCAGATAGAATTTATCAAATTAATTTAGCAATTGCAGGAATCGCAATAGGTACTGTTATTTTGCCTCAATTATCCAAGTATGTTAGCGAAAATAAAAAAGAAAAAGTTTTACTTTTACAAAATAAATCTCTCGAGCTGAGTTTTTTTTTAAGTATACCAGCTACAATTGCTTTATTAATAGCTTCAGAGGAAATAATTTCAGCACTGTTTGGATATGGGTCTTTTATTGAAAAAGATGTTCAAAATTCTTCAAAAGCTTTGTTTTATTTTGCATTAGGATTGCCTGCTTTTTCCTTAATAAAGGTTTTTTCCAGCTTTTATTTTGCAAGGCATAATACAAAAATTCCGTTTTATATTTCTTTAATTTCGGTTTTTTTAAATATATTTATTAGTGTTACTCTTTTTAGAGATATAGGATTTATAATAATTCCAATTGCAACATCAATAGCTTCTTGGTTTAATTCAATTCTTTTATTTATTCTATTAAAAAAAAACGGTCTATTTAAGTTCAATACTATTTTTATATCTCGCTTTATTAGAATATTATTTGCATCTTTAGTTATGGGATTTTTATTCAATTATTTGTTGATTTATTTTGAGTCTAATCTAGCTTATGAAGAAAATTTTAAGTCTATTTATCTAATTGGAATTGTATTAGCTGGATTAATTTCTTATCTATTAATTTCACTTCTGATCAGGGCTTTTAAAATAAGCGATATTAATTTAAAGTATTAACAAAATGTCAAAAAAAATCTTTTCAGGAGTTCAGCCTTCAGGAAATTTACATTTAGGAAATTATTTAGGAGCAATAAAAAATTTTGTTGATCTTCAAAGCCAAAAAGAAACCGATTGTGTTTATTGTATAGTTGACCTTCATGCAGTTACGGTTAAACAAGACCCTAAAATACTAAAAAAAAGTATTAGAGAAACTTTGGCAACTTTTATTGCAAGTGGATTAAATGAAAAAAAAAGTATAATTTTTAATCAATCTGCAGTTCCTGCTCATTCTGAAGGTGCCTGGTTATTAAGTTGTGTTGCTAGAATGGGATGGTTAAATAGAATGACACAATTTAAAGAAAAAGCGGGGAAAGATAAAGAGAAAGCAAGCCTAGGTCTTTATGCCTATCCTGTTTTAATGGCTGCTGATATTCTTCTTTACGATTCAACTCATGTTCCGGTAGGTGATGATCAAAAACAACATTTGGAATTATGTAGAGACATTGCTCAAAGATTTAATAACGACTTTAATGCTCCAAATTTTTTTAAAATACCAGAACCATTAATTCAAAAACAATTTTCAAGAATAATGAGTCTTAAGGATGGAACAAAAAAAATGAGTAAATCAGATCCTTCAGACTTGAGTAGAATAAATCTTACTGATGATAAAGATTTGATAATTAATAAAATTAAAAAAGCCAAAACTGATACTATGACCATGCCAACTATTGAGGAAAATTTAGAAAAAAGACCAGAAGTCGAAAATTTATTAGGAATTTATTCAAGTATAACAAAAAAAAAAATAGAAGAATCAAAAAATGAATTTTCTGGAAAAAATTTATCTGAATTTAAAAATAGTCTTACAGACGCAGTAGTTGAAAAAATTTCGCCAATTTCAACAGAAATCAAGAAATTGTTGAATAATGAAAATTATTTAGATAATATTTTATTTGAAGGATCTGAGAAAGCAGATAAAATTGCTTCTATAAAGATAAAAGAATTAAAAAAAATAATAGGCTTTTAATAAAATGTTTGTTCAAACTGAAGTAACACCAAATCCTAATTCACTTAAATTTATACCTGGAAAGCATGTTTCAAAAAATGGATCTCTAGAAATTACTGATAAAGAAAAAATTAATAACAACTTAGTAAAGAATATTCTATCAATAAATGGTGTAACAGGAGTTTTCTTGGGAGAAGATTTTTTATCAGTTAATAAAATTGAAGATATTGCTTGGGAGGACATAAAACATATTGTGATTTCGTTAATGAATGAATTCTATGCTGAGGGAAATGAATATGTAATAGATAAAAATAATAAAGAAGAGAATAAAAGTATTCAAAATCTAGGAGAAATAGAAAAACAAATAGTAAAAATATTAGAAACAAAAATAAAACCAGCAGTTGCTAGAGATGGTGGAGATATTAAGTTTAAAGAATTTAAAAATGGAGTGGTAAAAGTACAACTACAGGGTAGTTGCTCCGGTTGTCCAAGTTCAACAATGACTTTAAGGCAAGGAGTCCAAAACCTTTTATGCCACTATATTCCCGACGTTAAGGAAGTCGTGGCAATTTCATGATAGAATCGAATATTATAATTTAAAATGAGTAGTAAAAAAAAAATAATATATAACGAATTTAAATCCTTATTATTTAGTTTTTTGGGAGGCTTGCTAATTATTTCGTTTTTTTTTATTACACCATTAATAGTAGAATATAAAAAAAATAATTTTACCGCTTCAGTAGAGATTCAAAATAAATCTAAAAAAAATTTTGAAAAAGTGTTAACTTCTGAAAGTTTAAAATCATTATCTGAAAGTGATGAATCTACTGATGTTGGTCTAAATCTTGATTTCTTATTAGAAGATATTTTTCCATCTGAGTCACAGGAAGATACAATAAGATGGAGCAAAAAAGAAATTGAAAAAATATTTGAGGATAATGGATACACTTTATCAAAAGTAAGAAGAACAAAATTAGTTCAACCAATTTACCCTGATCATTTACCGGAAGAAATGAAATCAATCGAAAGTACAAAAAAAAGAAAAAGTTTGTTTATAAAAATAATTTTACCTTTAATACTTTATGAAAATAACCAAATAAAGACAGATAGAATAAAACTTTTTAATATTTTAAATAAAAGCAGCAACTCCAAAGCTGAGAAAAAATGGCTAGAAAAACAATTTAAAAAATATGGTGTGGTTAAAAAAGATTTATTAACCTTAAAAATAAGAATGGATACTATTCCAGTTTCTTTAGCAATAGCTCAAGCTGCAAAAGAAACAGGCTGGGGAAGTTCAAGATTTGCTTTGGAGGGCAATGCCTTATTTGGTCAGTGGACCTGGTCCGGTGAAGGTATAAAGCCAGCAAGTGCTGATAGCAATTCAACTCATAAAGTTATGAAATTTAATGAATTAAAACTTTCAGTTAGAGCATATCAAAGAAATTTAAATACTCATTCCAGTTATAAAGATTTTAGAACTGTTCGAGCAGTTTTACGAGATAATAAAAAGGAACTTAATAGTTTGCTACTTGCTGATTACTTGGATAAATACGCGGAAACTGGTGAAAAATATATTAAAATTTTAAAAAAGATTATAACTCAAAATAATTTACAGGATTTTGATGATTCAAACTTAATGCCTTCTTCACTGCAACTTAAAAGTCTAATCGAACTCTCTTAAATCAATTTTCTTTTAAAACAAACTGGACTCCAAACCATCTCCATTTGCTTTGATCATTTAAAGAACAATTTATTCTACCTCTACGAGGTTTGAATTTTTCTCGAAATTCTATTTTTAAAATATTATTTTGAATTGAGGTATTTGATTTTTTCCAAAGATTTCCTTCATTAGAAAAACAATTTATATTTTGAATATTGTTTTGATTTTTAAAAAATTCTACTGAGAAATCTGGTGGGTTATTGTCATTATTTAAGTATTTTTCTTCTGGATTTAATTTTTTAAATTGTAAGGGGTACAAATTAATTAAAAACTTAAATCTTTCAAGATCTCCATACTTTTCATTAATGGGAAATCTTGGTAATTCAAATTTATCTTTATTTACGTCTATTACTCCAGAATGTTGACCAAATGCATATTTAAATTTTTTTTTTATATATTCCTTTTGCTCTAAGCTATATTCTCCAAAAGGATAAGAAAAAAATATAGGATTATAACCAAGATTTTCTTCGAAAATTTTTATTGAAAGGTTAATATCTTTTTTAAATTTATTAAAATTATAATTTATTAGATATTCATGAGAATGTGAGTGATTGCCAATAAAAGCAAAATCTTCTTTTTCAATCTCCTTTATCTGTTCCCAATTCATATATCCAAATTTTCCAATTGGTTCGGTAGAAACAAATAATATAAACGGAATTTTATTCTTTTTTAAATATGGCCATGCATTTTTATAGAATGAAGAAAATGCATCATCTACGGTTATTAAAATCTTTTTATCAACTTTAGAAGTATTGAAATTTTGATCAAATTTACTAGGTATAGAAAATTCAAATCTGTTTTTTTTTATCATTTCAATTTGTTCTTTGAAAATATCCATTTTAATATTGGTTGATGGATATTTATTTTCATCAAATCTATGATATATTAAAGAAATAGTACCATTATCTTCAGGAAAATATTTGATATTATTTTCTTCTGCATTAGAATTTAAAGATAAAGAAAATAAAATGATCAATTTAATTATAGATGCTGCTGGAGATAAAATTTTTTTTAAAATCATTTTTAAAAATAAATCATATACCAGTGAGCATAGTAACAGTAGAGAAAATTTTGACAATTTTGTAGTTTTGCTTTCTGAGTTTCTTGGAAAAAATAAGGTAAAAATTAAACAGATAAATAATATATTTGTTAATCAGGGACCTGGAAAATTTTCTAGCATTCGATCTTCACTTTCTGTGGTAAAAGGTTTGAGTATGTCATACAAATTAGATTTTTATGGCTTTAATTCAAATCAATTGACTGATCAAAATTATAATGAAATAATCGAATTATTTAATAAAGGTTTATTAAAAAAGAATTTGATAAAACCAGAATATTCGAGTTAAAATAAAATATGTCAGAGACAATTGAACAAAAATGTGTTGCAAAAGGGGTAAAATTAACCGATCAAAGAAAAGTTATTGCAAGAGTAATGTCTGAATCGAAAAAAAATTATGGCGAATCTGATCATCCTGATGTAGATGAACTATATAATAGAGTATCAAAAATTGATTCAAAAATAAGTATTGCAACAGTTTATAGAACTGTAAAACTTTTTGAAGAAGCAGGTATTTTAACTAAGCATGATTTTAAAGGTGGAAAAGCTAGATATGAAGAATTGCGCGAAAGTCACCATGATCATCTTATAGATATTAAAACAGGTGAGATCATAGAGTTTGTTGATGATGAAATAGAAAAATTACAAAAAAAAGTAGCTGAAAAGTATGGTTATGAATTAGTAGACCATAAGCTAGAGCTTTACGGTGTGAAAAAAAAATCTTAATTAATGGAAAAAAAAATATTTATTAAGACATTTGGTTGTCAAATGAACGTATATGATTCTAATCGTATTTATGACTCTGTAAAAAAAATAGGTTTTAATAAAGCAGAAAACCATGAAAATGTTGATTGTTACATATTAAATACATGCCATATTAGAGATAAAGCAAAAGAAAAAGTTTATCATGAAATTGGTAGGGTAAAAAAACTTTATAAAGAAAAAGAGAAACCTATTGTGGTGGTAGCTGGATGTGTAGCTCAAGCAGAAAATCAAGAAATGCTCAAGAGAGAGCCTTATATAGATATTGTTATAGGACCCCAATCGTATCATAAAATAAACGAACTTTTAAAGAATTTTAATAATTATAAAAAAAATGAAGAAACAGAATTTGATACAATTTCAAAATTTGATTATTTGGATAAATTAAAAAATAATAGTACAAAAGTATCGGCCTATCTAACAATACAAGAAGGTTGTGATAAGTTTTGTAATTTTTGTGTTGTACCATATACAAGAGGACCAGAATTTTCTAGACCTTTTAGGCAAATTTTAAACGAAGCTGAAATATTGATAAAAAATGGGGCTAAAGAAATTATTTTGCTGGGCCAGAATGTTAATGCATATTCTTATAAAGAAGATTTAAAAAATTTTAAAATTTCTAATTTACTTAATGAACTTGAAAAGTACTCAGAAATTGAAAGAATTAGGTACACCACTTCTCACCCCAAAGATATGACAGATGATCTAATTAATTGTTATTCAACAAATAAAAAGTTAATGCCTTTAGTTCATTTGCCAATACAAAGCGCTTCAAATAAAATTTTAAAACTTATGAACAGGAAACATACTGTTGAACATTATATAGACATTTATTCAAGAATAAAAAAAATAAATCCAAGTGTAGAATTTTCAAGTGATTTTATTGTAGCATACCCAGGAGAAACTGAAAATGATTTTAATGATACATTAAATTTGATTAAAAAAATTAAATTCATTAATTCGTTTTCATTTATTTTTAGTCCCAGACCTGGAACTAAAGCTTCAAATTTAAATTTAATTGATAGCAAAATTTCAAAACATAGATTGATTAAGATACAAAAATATTTGTTTCATTATCAGCAAGTGATGAATAAATCATTTGAAAATAAAAAAATAGATGTTTTAGTAGAGAATAAAATGGAAGAACAAAATAAACTATTTGGCAGAAATAAATACATGAATTCTGTAATTTTTGAGGGAGATAAAGATAATATCGGAAAAGTTCTAAAAGTTAAAATAGAAGATAGCAATCAAAACAGCTTATTTGGAAAAATTGAAAATAATAAAGATATGAGAGCAGCCTAAATTGAGTGATTTTGCATATAAAAAAATTAATTCTGAATTAAAATTTGTATATTCAGAAAACAATACTTTAAGTGTAATTTTTCATAATAATAATCTTCTAATTGGGGTACTTGGAGAATTTAATTATAATTTAAAAGAACTAGAAAAAATTACTGAAACAAAAATATATTCAAGAGGTAACTCAATATTAGTAAAAAGTAATCCAAAAAAGAATGAATTAGTTAAAAATGCTATTAAATTTCTAGCAGAACAATTTATAATAAATGGATCAATTGAAAAAAAAGATATAATTTCTTCAGTAAATAAATTTATGATTGATGAGAAAATAAACAATAAAAGCGAAAACATAGAATATATTATTAAGACTCCGAAAAAATCTGTAATTCCTAGATCTGAGAGGCAAAAAAAATATGTAAGAGCTCTGAAAGAAAGTGAAATTATAATTTCTGCAGGCCCTGCAGGAACTGGAAAAACTTTTCTTGCCGTTGCTGTAGCACTAACAATGTTATTAGAAAAAAAAATTGAAAGAATAATTTTATCTAGACCAGCAGTTGAGGCAGGAGAAAGACTAGGCTTTTTGCCAGGAGATATGAGAGAAAAAGTAGATCCATATCTAAGACCTTTATACGATTCATTATATGATCTTTTGGACTTTGAAAAAATTCAAAAAAGAATTGAAATAGGAGATATAGAAATAGCACCACTTGCTTTTATGAGAGGAAGAACACTAAAGAATTCTTTTGCAATACTAGATGAAGCACAAAATGCAACAGACACACAGATCAAAATGTTTTTAACCAGAATCGGTGAAAATTCTAAAATTGTTATTAATGGAGATCCGTCTCAAATTGATTTACCACACAAAAATCTTTCTGGACTAAGTAGATCAAAAAAATTGCTTGGGCATTTAAAAGAAATTTCAGTTGTTGATTTTGATCATTCAGATGTAGTAAGACATCCTTTAGTTTCAAAAATAGTTAAGGCTTACTCAGATCAAAATGAAAAATAGTATAAACGTAGTCCTAGGCTACAGTTTGTGGAAAAAAAAAATAAAAAATCCAAAAAATTATCTAAGTAATAATTTGTTAAAGTTAAATAAACTTAGAATAATTAAAAATAAATATAGAAAACATACGGTTTTTTTAACTAATAACAAAACTATGAAAATTTTAAATAAAAAATTTAGAAACAAAAATAAACCTACAGATGTACTTTCATTTCCTTTTTATAATAAAATCAATAAGAAAAATTTATATTTAGGAGATATTGCAATTAGTTATGAAATTATTAATAAAAGATCAAAAAAAACTAATTTTATAAAAGAATTTCAAAAAATTTGGATACACGGTTATTTACATTTATTAGGATATGATCACCAAAAAGAAAAAGATTTTATTAAAATGAAAAAATTAGAAGATTTAATATTTAAATATTTAAATAAAAAAAATGATTGTAGATGCTAAAAATAGAATAAAATATTACTTAGTACCTTTATTATTAGGAATTTTATCTTCATTTAGTCTTGCACCTTACAATTTAATTTTTATTAATTTTTTCACTTTTCCAATATTATTATTTATTTTAATTAACGTCCAAAAGATTTCCATTTCATCTTGGCTTAATTTTAAAATTGGTTGGTTGTTTGGTTTTGGTTATTTTATCTCAAATATTTATTGGATTACCTACTCATTAACTTTTGAGGATATTTTTAAACCAATAATTCCTTTAGCGTTAGTTTTAATTCCATCATTTTTGGCAATATTTTATGGTATTGTAACTTTAATTTCATCAAGATTTAAATTAAAAAAAAAAATATCAAGTATCTTAATTTTTTCTTTAATTTTTGGATTAGTAGAATTTTTTAGGAGTTTTATTTTTGGAGGCTTTCCTTGGAATTTAATTGCATTTAGTTGGGTAAATTATTTAAACTCCTTGCAGATACTTTCGTTCATTGGAACTTATTCATTCAATCTTTTATCAATTACAATATTTACGTTGCCAATATTAATATTTTTTCAAAAAAATTTAAAAAAAAGAATTTACTTAATATTTTTTATTTTTACAATCTTATTAATTAATAATTTTTATGGTTCATGGAAGATTAAACATGATGAAAAATTTTATACAGAATTTAAAAATCTTAAAATAAAAATTATTTCACCAAAAATAGGAATAAGTAGATTTTTTGAATATGATAATGAAAGAGAAATTATAAAGGAATTAATAGAATTAAGTAATCCAAATCACCTCCAGAACACTATTTTTGTATTTCCAGAAGGCGCCCTGGCTGGAGTAAACTTTGATAAATTAAAAAATTTTAAAGAATTATTTTTAAATAATTTTTCTAATAATCACACAATTATAATGGGACTAAATACAAAAAAAAATAATCAAATTTATAATTCAATGATTGTATTAAATAATGAACTAAAATTATTAGATAAGTATGACAAAATTAAACTTGTGCCTTTTGGCGAGTTTCTTCCTTTAGAAGGTTTTTTTAAAAAATTTGGTTTAAAAAAAGTTTCTTATGGATATAAGTCTTTTAGCAAAGGAGATCACAGAAAAATAATTTTTTTAGAAAATTTAAAATTAAGTTTTATTCCTTTAATTTGTTATGAGATCATTTATTCAGGCAATATTAATAATCAAACTAATGATACAAACTTTATAGTTAATATTTCAGAAGATGGTTGGTTTGGTAATTCTATAGGACAATATCAACATTTTTCTCATACGATTTTCAGATCAATTGAAGAAGGTAAAAATGTAATTAGATCAACAAATAATGGTATTTCGTCATTTATTGATAGCAACGGAATAGTAATTGCAAGATTAGAGTCAACTCAGAGGGGAGTTATAGAAATTACTAGATATAAAAAAAAGAATGAAACGTTTTTTGGGGAAAATGGGAATAAGATATTCTTTTATTTTGTACTAATTTATATTAGTTTACTTTTTTTTATTTATAAAAGGGAGACAACTAATGAAAAAAGATTTTTTATTTACAAGTGAATCAGTTTCTGAGGGACATCCAGATAAAGTTTGTGACAGAATTTCAGATATGGTAGTTGATAGTTATTTAGGTGCAGAACCTCATTCAAGAGTAGCATGCGAAACTTTGACAACTACTAACAAAGTAGTTTTAGCTGGAGAAGTAAGAGGACCTGAAATCAATAAAGATGATTTAATTCAAAAAGTAAGAGAGTGCATCAAAGATATTGGTTATGATCAAAAAGGTTTTAGTTGGAAAGATGCCACTAAGATAGAGAGTCATCTACATTTACAATCAGCTGATATAGCAATGGGTGTAGACTCATCAGGAAATAAAGATGAAGGCGCAGGCGATCAAGGAATAATGTTTGGTTATGCATGTAACGAAACAGATGTTTTAATGCCCGCACCAATACATTATTCTCATAAAATTCTAAGATTAATGGCTGAAGATAGAAAATCTGGTAAATTAAATAATATTGAACCCGACTCAAAAAGCCAAATTACAATTGAATATAAAAATGGAATACCTGCAAATGTAAAGTCAGTGGTTATATCTACACAACACTCTGCAGATGTCAATCAAACCCAAGTAAGAGAATTAGTAAAACCATATATTGAAAGATCTATTCCAAAAAATCTTTTAAATGGATTAGATGATAATGAAATTTATGTTAATCCAACTGGCAATTTTGTTATTGGAGGTCCTGATGGAGATAGTGGATTAACTGGAAGAAAAATAATTGTAGATACATATGGAGGTGCCGCACCACACGGTGGTGGAGCCTTTTCTGGTAAAGATCCAACTAAAGTTGATAGATCAGCAGCTTACGCGTCAAGATACTTAGCAAAAAATGTAGTTGCCTCAAAAATAGCTGATAAATGTTTAATACAACTTGCTTATGCGATAGGAGTTTCAAAACCATTATCTATTTATGTTGATCTTTTCGACAAAGATGAAGAAAAAAATAGGCATGTTGAGAAATTAATTAATGACAATTTTGATTTAAGTCCAAGAGGCATAAGAGAGATGTTAGGTTTAAATAAACCAATATATGAAAAAACTGCCGCTTACGGCCATTTTGGTAGAGAGCCTGAGTCAGATGGTTCTTTTTCTTGGGAAAAAACTGACAAAAAAGGTATTTTTAATAAGTAATAGTTGAAAATAAAAAAATAATAACTATATTAAAAATCACATTGTTGAAATTTCAAAAATGGGCCTCGGCCCATTTTTTTTTGGAGGCAACTAAAATGTTAAATAAAAGAGCTGATAAATTAGAACTGTTAAGAATTGCTGAAGCTGTAGCATTAGAAAAGTCAATAGATAAAGAGTTAATTATTAATTCTATGGAAACCGGAATAGCCAAGGCTGCAAAATCTAAGTTTGGTCAAGATAATGATATTAAAGTTTTAATTGATAGAGAAAATGGCGATATAGGAATTTTTAGAAAATTAATAATTGTAGAAAACCCAGAAAATATTAATACCGAAATAAGTTTAGATGGGGCAATTAAACTAGCCGATGTAAATAAAACGAAAAAATTAGGAGATGAGGTTTTACAAGCTTTACCATCTTTTGATTTTGGAAGAATTGCAGCACAAACTGCAAAACAAGTAATTAATACAAATGTTAGAGAAGCTGAAAGAGAAAGACAATATAACGATTTTATAGATAAAAAAGATACAATTTTAAGTGGTATTGTAAAACGTTTGGAGTTTGGAAATGTCATTGTTGATCTTGGAAAAACCGAAGCCATAATTCAAAAAAATGAAATGATACCAAGAGAAAATATAAAAGCTGGGGATAGAATAAAAGCTTATTGTAATGATGTTAGAAGAGAAAGTAGAGGTCAACAGATTTTTTTATCGAGAGCTCATCCTAAGTTCATGGAAAAATTGTTTATTCAAGAAGTTCCAGAAATTTATGATGGATTAATTGAAATTAAATCATCCGCTAGAGATCCAGGAAGTAGAGCAAAAATTTGTGTAAAGGCCGTTGATACTTCATTGGATCCAGTTGGGGCATGTGTTGGTATGAGAGGGTCTAGAGTTCAAGCAGTTGTAAACGAATTACAAGGAGAAAAAATTGATATAGTAAATTGGTCAGAGGATCCTGCTATAGTAGTTTCAAATGCGCTATCTCCAGCTGAAGTACAGAGAGTCAATGTAGATAATGAAGCAAAAAAACTTGATGTTATTTTATCTGAAGAAAATTTAAGTAAAGCTATAGGAAGAAGAGGACAAAATGTAAGATTAGCAACTAAATTAATGAACTATGAAATAAACATAATGACTGATCAAGAGGATTCTGAAAGAAGACAGGTAGAATTTAAAGAAAAAACAGAAAATTTTGTTAAGAATTTAGAATTAGATGAAACATTAGGCCAGTTGCTTGTTGCTGAGGGTTTTTCGTCAATAGATGATATTAAAGATAGCTCACCTGATGCTTTAACTAAAATTGAAGGAATAGAAGAGGAAACTGCGAAAGCATTAATTGAAAGATCAAAAGAATTTTATCAAAAAGACCAGGAGGAAATTTCAAATAAAATTAAAGAATTAGGCTTAGAAAATGAATTAATAAATCACAAAGGTTTAACACCTGGAATGCTTGTAACTTTAGGTGAACAAAAAATTTTAAAATTACAGGATTTTGCGGACCTTGCTTCAGATGAACTTACTGGAGGATATGATATTGTTAAGGGTGAAAGAATAAAAATTAAAGGATATTTAGAAGATTTTGCACTTTCAAAAAATGAAGCAGATGAACTAATTATGTCAGCGAGAAATAAAATTTATAAAGATTGAGTAATGAGATATGGAAAACAAAAAAACAAAATTAACAATTTCTGGAATTGCAAAAAAAACTATTAAAAATATTGAATTAGCAAAAACTCAAAGTAAAAATTCAGTTGTAATCGAAAAGAAACAAACCAAATACTCTAATAAGAGTTCATTAAATAGATCTTTTTCTCGAAAACCGTACAAATCCCAGGAAAAACCTTTTTTACAAAATAAGTTTTCAGGATTTGCCAAATCATCACCTATAACTAATGATTTTGAAAAAAGAAAACTTGCAGAACAGAGAGCCACAAGAAGACTTAAAGGTGAATTACCTAGTAAAGAACCAAAATTAAAAACGGGTATTAAAAAAAGAGAATTAAAACTTACAATTTCAAGGGCATTAAGCGAAGAAGTGAACGAGACAAGATCAAGAAGTCTTGCATCATTAAAAAGAGCAAAACTAAAGGAAAATAGAGACTTAAAAAAAGATTTAAGTAAGGAAGCTTATAAACCGGTTAAAAGAGATGTTAATATTCCAGAGTCAATTACTGTAAGAGATTTAGCTAATAGAATGGCAGAACAATCAAGTAATCTTATAAAGCACTTATTAGGAATGGGTGTAACTGTGACTATTAATCAGGCATTGGCAGCTGATACAGCTGAATACTTAGTGCAAGAGTTTGGACATAATCCAATAAGAGAAAATAAAGCTGAAGAATTAGTAAAAAAAATAAAAGAAATTAAATCAGAAAACTTAAAAAGTCGTCCCCCAATCATAACCGTTATGGGTCATGTTGATCATGGAAAAACCTCATTGCTTGATGCATTGAGAAGTGCAAATGTTGTATCGGGAGAATTTGGAGGAATAACTCAACATATTGGAGCATATCAAATTGAACATAATTCAAATAAACTTACTTTTATCGATACACCTGGACATGCTGCCTTTACAGAAATGAGAGCAAGAGGCTCAAAATTAACTGATATAGTTGTTTTAGTAGTAGCTGCAGATGATGGGGTTAAACCTCAAACTATTGAGTCCATCAAGCATGCTAAGGCTGCAAAAGTTCCTATAGTTGTTGCTATAAACAAATCTGATTTACCAGAAGCTGACCCACAAAAGATTAAAAATCAACTTTTAGAACATGAGTTAATTGCCGAGGAACTTTCAGGAGAAACTTTGATGATTGAAATATCAGCAAAAACAAAAAAAAATTTAGATAAATTAATTGATGCAATAATCTTACAAGCAGAGTTGTTAGATCTGAAAACTGACTATGAGTCTAAAGCAAATGGCATTGTATTAGAGTCAGAGATAGATATAGGACGAGGTCCTGTTGCAACTATTATAGTTACCTCAGGAACTTTAAAAAAAGGAGATTTTTTTGTAAGTGGATTAAAATTTGGAAAAGCTAGAGCTATAATAAATGATTTGGGTGAAAATATTGAAGAAGCATTGCCTGCTTCACCAGTAGAAGTTATTGGAATAAATGGAGCAGCAAAAGCAGGTGATGACTTTTTGGTATTAGAGAATGAAAAAGAAGCAAAAGCTTTATCTGAGGCTAGGGTACAGGAAATAAAAGAGGGAAAAAATCCTTTGACTTTTGCAACACAAGAATCTGCATTCAAGGATAAAGTTTCAGAAGAACTAAATATAATTATAAAATCTGATGTTCATGGGTCTTCAGAGGCAATAAAAAATGCAATAAATCAAATAAAACATGACGAAGTAAAACCAAAAATAATTTTATCTGATATAGGAATGATTACAGAAACAGATGTTACATTATCAAAGGCATCAAATGCAGTTTTAATAGCATTTAATGTTAAACCTACTAAAGAGGCCAAAAAACTAGCAGAAAAAGAAAAAATAACAATCTCTGCTTTTAATATTATTTATGAAGCACTTGATTATGTTAAAATGAAAATGTCAGGCTTACTAACTCCAGATATAAAAGAGGAAGTGACGGGTTCTGCTGAAATTTTAGAAATTTTCAAAGTATCAAATGCTGGAAAAGTTGCAGGATCAAAAGTAGTTGAAGGTGAAATTTTAGCTGGTTCAAATGCCAGAATAATTCGAGACGGTTCAATTATTTATACAGGTAAAATAGCAAGTATTTACAGGGAAAAAAATCAAGCAAAACAAGTAAGTGCTGGGCAGGAATGCGGTATTGCAATTAAAGATTATACAGATTTCCAAAAAAAAGACATAATAGAAGTATTTAGTTCTATTACCACAGAAAGAAATATATGATTAATAGAAAGTTAGGAAAATCAGTTTCACAACGTCAACTTAGAGTTGGTGAAATGATCAAACAATCTCTAGGAATTATTTTTGCGAGAAATGAAGCGAAAGTTCCAAATTTAGAGACCAATGAAATTACAGTTACAGAAGTAAAAATGAGCCAAGATCTTAAAGTGGCAAAAGCCTTTGTTTTACCTCTAGGAGGCAAGGATGCAGAGGAAAAAATAAAGTTATTAAAACAATTTTCTTTTTTGATTAGAAAAGTTCTATCAAAAAAAATTACAATGAAATTTTTACCTAAAATTCTTTTTGCAAAAGATGAGTCATTCGAATATGCAGAAAAAATTGAAAATTTAATTAAACAAACTAATAAATAGGAAGACAATGATAAAAAAAACAAAAGAAGTTGCTTTACATAGTAAAGATACAGGTTCCTCAGAAGTTCAAGTAGCCAATCTTACAGAAAAAATAGAAAATTTGTCGAAGCATATTAAACAATTTAAAAAAGACAAGCATTCTTCGGTCGGTTTACTAAAAGCAGTAAATAAAAGAAAAAAATTGTTAGATTTTTTAAAAAAAAATAAAATAGATTCTTACAAAAATATATTAACAAAATTAAATTTAAGGAAATAAATGTTCAAAGTATTTAAAAAAGAAATTG
>MDTB01159213.1_pt1 | contig 16114 bp, 11 predicted proteins | sample 811161 | NCBI WGS metagenome assembly MDTB01 (sample SAMN05326650, study PRJNA326480) | marine metagenome | isolation source: seawater | place: Mediterranean Sea | collected 2009 | reverse complement strand
TTGATTCTAAAAGAAAAGATAAGAGGAAATCAAGGAAAAAAGACAAGGGTCGACATATATAGTATATATTTTGAGACATAATATATATTATCAGAAATTTACATATCCGATTTAACGGTGAACTATCGGTCTTTTATGAGGTTCTTTTATTTGTTTTAGCTTTTAAATAGCTTAAAAACTTTATTTTTTCAATTGAATCTAAAGATTGGTATGTGTTCTTAAGGATTTTTTCATATTCTTCTGATTTGTATTCTTTAAAGTATTTTTCAAATAATGATATATTAATATCTCTAGAATAATTAATAATACTTTTATAAGTGTATGTAATTCCATATTTATCCTTAACTGGGATTGTTATATTGTAATCAATAGATGTATCCTCAACATCAATATCGTCATAATCAAAAGTATATTTACAACCATTAATCATTATTGAATTTTTTAAGCTATCTAATTGATATAAATTATTGATATTGAAATAATTTCTTATCTTAGATAAAAAGGTTTCTTTATCTTTTTCTATTAATCTTTTGCTTATACTAATATTATCATTATAATTAAATGAATCTATAATAAAATTCCAATTTAATGTTTGTTTAACTTTTTTAGGCACTTTAGAAAGTCCTATATACTGATAGAATAAAATCTTTATTAAGAGTTCCTCTATTGACTCATAGCTATTTAATAATTTGTCAGTATATAAGTTCCTTAATTTAGGAACTTGATTTCCATATGAAATCAAATCAATTAAAAATTCAAATATCATATAAGAAAATTTTGATCCATTCGATTTAACATTATCTAAAATTAAATTTCTTTTTATATCAAGAATATCTATATTTTGATAAATCTCACCTAGTGATTTTAAATTTTCAGCATCAGGCTCTAAGTCTTTAAGTATAGATTTATAATATTTTCCAATAGATTTAATATTTTCTTTATCAAATTTGAATTGCCTAACATTGTCAACGTAATTATGTTTATCTTCTTCTAGCTTATAATTATGATTGATTTTGTTCAGATTGTAAAAAATTGAATACCAAAGTAAAATATCAGTTTTGATAAATTTGTCAGAAATATCAAGTAATGTGTTGTAGAAACTGTCAGGTATATTCTCATTTATACTTTTATTTAATTCTAATAAAATAAAAATCAACTTACTTTGGTTTTTACAATTATTAAATTTTTTATATCTTGTTGGAATTCTACTGTCTAAATCTTTATTGTATATGTTATTTGATAAAGCATACTCAGATATTGTAAAATGAAAAGTTAAATTGTTAATGAATGAAGATTTATTATGTTTTACATTTATATTTTTTTCAAATTTATTAAAATTATATTTTTCAATATAATTACTTTTATCGAATAATTCTCCATCATCTTTTTTTACTTTTTGTGATGTGGTATTATCAGAAATAAAATAAATATTATTTTCATCTATATCAAATTGGTAAGTTCCTAATTTAAAAGTGTTTCCAAATTCCATTTGATTAAAACTACCTAAAATCTTATCATTTGAAAATATAATTTTCTTAATTGCAGTAATTGGAATATAGTTTTCATATTTATTTAATTTCCCAATAATAATATTGTCATTATTAGTAATAAATCGTCCACTTTTTTTAATCAAAAAATTACTTTTATCTAAAATATCTCCAAGATCAATAATAACTGCAGATTCTGGTAAATTTTTAGGGATATTTTTTTGAGAATATAAAATGGTATCTTTCCAGCTATTTACTCCAATATGATAGTATTTAGATGTTAAATAGGAAATATGATTTGGAATTATAAATCCTAATGCAAGATAACTACTTAAGTTTCTAAAATCTGTTATGTGGTAATAATTACTCATCAAATGCACTAAAAACACTATCAGGTGTTCTTTCACTTTGGTCTAAGGTTATTTCTTCATAATGTTCTTCATCAAGATAATCACTTGAAGGAAAAGAATATTCAGAAGTCTTTGTAAAATAGAGATTATTTTTAGGTCTTGTCATAGCAACATACGTTGCAAATCCCTCCCCTGCTCTGTTTGTCCATTCTGAAAATTCTGGCGATGTGTTCTTATCCATAAATGGTATTATAACAGTATCAAATTGAATACCTTTAGAGCTCCACAAGGTTACTATTTTAAGTTTATTTTCAGAAAAAGAAAGATCATATACTTTAACTGGATATTTTCTTCCAGGGACTCTAACACTATAATACTTTTCATTTACTACACCCCTTGCTGATAGTGCTTCTGAAATATATTTAACAGCTTCAGCTCTTGGTACAATAATACCAATGGTATCACCTTTAGGAGCATTTGAAATTAATTGTTGGATTGTATCAATTTCATTATTAGTTGTCACTACTCTAGCTTTCCCATTTGTTTCATTATAACAATGTATTCTGTTTTGTTCTTGTTCTGCTGGTATAACATTATATTTTTGATAATAATATTTTACAGAAAGTTTTAAAATATTTTTTGGATTTCTGTATGTAAACATTAAAAATTTTTCTTCAATATCATCATTGAATAAATCTTTAACTCCTGGTATAGTAAAATCTCTCTCAAAGATACCCTGTTTTCGATCACAGCAAATTGTAACGTTATCAGCAAAATTTTTAAACATATCAATATCAATTATATCAAAGTCTTGAGCTTCATCTATTATAATTGCATCATAATTACATGCATTAATCATTCTTTCTCTATCTCGATTTGTTAGATATTTAGATAGCTTTTTTCTACCTAGAACTTCATTGCAAATATCAGTGGGCATTTTAAGTTTTACTCTATCTCCTACTCCAAATTCTTGCATTGCTGTAGTTGTATAGTCTTTAAGTACATTATTGAAAACTATGAATAAAACACTCTTACCAGCTTCCGCAAGTTGTTTAGCTCTATGAATAGCTAAAATTGTTTTTCCTGAGCCAGCTGCACCATTAATAATTAAATTATAATTTAGAGCATAGCCATATATTTCTAGCTGTTCGTTACTTAACTCATCGTTATCTGGTACATCAATGTATGGATTAGGCATACTTATTTCCTTGAAATTTTTATAAATTAAGAACTTTTTTAAAAAGTCCATAGTCTTTATGAATTAATAAATTCCTATCTAATAATCTATTTCCATTTTCACAACATGTCTCAGCAATTAATGCACAATTATGGCAAGCAGCTTTGTTGCAGCCCTCTGGGCCTTGTTCTATTGTTTCTGAACAAATAGGATCACTTGAGCACCATGTAGAGTTAGAAAGTGCATTATTTACTATATTATCAAGCAATTCAGGTTTTCCAAGTGATACTAATCCACCTAAAGATCCTTCAGAGTCACCGGTAGTATAAATTAGTAAACCATTCATTTTGTGTTCAGGGTTTCTGCTAAAGTAAATTCTTTCTCTTATTGAAGATGATCCATAACCACTATCATAGCTTAATTGATTGATAAGTATATGAGCAAAAGTGTGCATCATTACAAAAGAGGCATTCATATTATCAAATAGTCTAAAATAGGAATAATTTGAAAATATTTGAGATGTTCTTTTGATAATATTGGCATCTTTTTCCCATTTATCTAATAAATCATCATTAAAACTAAAAAATATTCCTTCGCCATGATTATCAATTGCAGGTAACCATTGAGGTCCATTGCTAGCAGTTGTTAATTGTTTTGTAAAATTAGATAAAATAACATCTTCGGGAGGAGTTTTACGTTTAAAACCGCAAAATGCAATAGTTTCTCTTAATTTCTCAATTAAAATTATATCTTTAAAACAGAATTTTATAAGATCTTGGTATTCAGAAATTTCATGTTTATTTAAAACTAATTCTCTATTTTCTTTTAAATTTATTATAGAATCATATTCTTCGTATCTAAAAGTTTCTTCGTTAGTATCATCATCTGATGGTAAGGTAGCTAAGCCCTGTTCATGGTTATATTTTTGTTTTAACGCAGCTTTTACCTCATTCTCTCTGTTTATTATTCCTGGATAATGTGATATTAACATATCTATAACCTTATTATCTATATCGCCCTCAGTAAAACCAAATGTTCTTACTAATGAATCTGCAAGAGTGCTGTTAATAACCTTATCAATAAAATAATCAATTTCCGTATCATCATATTTTATAAATAATGATTTTTTAAGAATTGGATAAAAGACAGAATTTGAATTTCTTAGCGTAACTTTTAACCCTTCATTACAACTAAGGTCATCATTCATTCCCCCAAGCCATGGTCTTTTACCATTGCACTTATGTTTTTTCTCAAAGATATTAGCATTAAATATTCCATTAAGGCTTCTTGAGCTTTTACATTTCTCACATGCTATTTTAATAGCACCAATGTTAGATGTTCGTTCATTTTCAATGAATTTTAAATGTTTGTCTTCATTGCCTTTGCAAACATCTTTATGTTCAATCCACGATTCAAATGGAAAATCTTCAATATGGCCATTATCACAAATACAAACAAATCTTACAGGGATAAGAATATTTTTAAATTTTTTTTCTCCACATTTTTTTCGGCAATATGGTGTTTTTTCAAAGTGAAGTGGTAGTTTTTCCATATAATTACATGTTGTGCAGTAGTGCCAAAGAGGAAATCTTACATAAGGCAGCTGAATATTTTGATTTGGTATATTTTCTCTCTCCCATGTATTTGCGCGACGAAATTCTGGTGGCCTTAAAAAATGTTTTACATTTAATTTCCTTTCTAGTCTTTGATCGCGAATTTTAAACTCATCGATATTAAAATTTGCACCTGGACTACTGTCTAAAAAACTAAACAATGCATCCCAAGCATTAACTCCACCAAGCATAAGTGAACTTTTATCTGGAAAGTCAATCATTTGTCCAATTCCAAAAGTGAAAATTAATTGGTTTCTTCGTATTTTTTTATTAAATGATATTGCCATTATTATAACAAACTAAGTAAATAGTCCCCCTTGATAAACTCTTCCCTCACATTCGGAATCGACATTTCTCATTGATGTTAATGTTTTAAACACTGTAGGTTCATTATTTTGGGCAAATTTTCCGTATGGAAATAATAATGAAGTTATAGTGCTTTGTGTTTGATTAATTGCATAGCCGCCCATTTTACCCCATTCGGCAGCGTTCGCACTTTTCCAACGATCAATTATTTGATCTATCATAATTCTTGTTTCGTCTATTTCATGAGGGTTTACTTCTTTTAATCTATTTAATATTATTTCTTTTATTTTGTTTATGATATTGATATCTGGTATGTTGGATGAATTGGTATGACCTAAAATTTTAGATAATATAAATATTTGCGCATGTAGCGTTCTTTCTCTAACAGGTTTACTAAAACAAGTTACACTTGTAGGTTCAACTTTTGAATATATTGTTTGATGATAATCTTTGAAATGTTCGTAATGCGATTTATCTCTAGGTCTCAAAGAATTATACCAAGTCAGAACAATACCGGGATCTCTTCTTCCCACCCTACTCGATGCTTGTATATATTCAGATGTTGTTTTAGGCTGTCCAACCATTAACATTAAGTTTAACCTAGATATATCAACTCCAACTGATATCATATTGGTTGATAAGCAAATATCTACTGGACGGTTTTTTTCTTTTGAAGAGTCAAACTGATCCTCCAACGATTCAATTTCATCTGATATATTTGATGCTTGGCGTGCAGCAAGTTCACGTACATTAAAATAATTTGTTCTAAACCATTTTCTATAAATCTTTTTAGGATCGGTTGGATCAGTTTTGTAGGAAATCCCTGGATATTTTCTACTCTGCAATCTTCTTATTTGGCTTTTTATATCTGCATCGACTAGAGTTGAAACACCACCAAGCTCTCTTATGCTATTAAAGTAAACAAGTGAAGTCCAATATTGATCAATTTCTTCATCATCTTTGCAGTTAAGATCTTTGGGTGCTTGAAGCATTGCGCTCATAATTCTTACTTGAGAAGTTTTTGGATCACTATATCCCGAAGTGTTCAGTCCTAAATACATTCTACCTTTATTTTCATCTTCGATTTCTTTCCCAAAAAAAGTATCATCATAATTGATACATTGAGGTGGAAATAGATTTACGTAATCCTTTTTAAAATCTTTTTTATTTATTCCATGATTCCACAGGTTGTTAATCTGTTCGCTTGCTCGTGTGATTGTTGCAGTGGAAGCGATTATTTTTGGGAATTTGTTATCTGTTGAAAATAAATATTTAATCGATGATTCATAGCTTCCCATAATTGAACCTAATGGACCAGATATTAAATGAAGCTCATCTTGGATTATAAGATCGGGAGCTGAGGATATATCATTTTCTTTAAACAAGTCTATTGCTTTGTTATCTTCATTCCAAGGAAGTGATGCAAATTTATCTACAGTTGAAATAATTAATGTTGGTTTAATGTCATATATATCTTCATCGCACACCGTTAGTGGTAAAACTTTATCAGCATAATAACATTCTTTGTTAGCGCATTTATATGCTACTGATTTAGATCTGCTTTTTTTATTATTAAAAATTCTAAATTTATGCTCTTTATAACCTTTTACTGCACTTTTACCTGCTTGAGTATCAGATACTACTCCCATTTGTGCTGCGCATGATGGACATTTTAATATTACTAAATGATTGTCCTTTTTAGTTCTATCTCTACCAGCACCATTCAATTCGTTATAATTTGTCAAGCAATATTTTCTTTTATTAGGCGAGGATGATCCTCCTATCCACAGACCTATACTAATCATGTCTTTTCCTAGAACATCGCTGTATTTACTTTCATTCCTTAAATATTCACATGCACATATTAAGCTACTTGCTCTTTGAAATTGCTGTGAAGTTAATAGCCTTAAGGTATATCTCATTATAGAAGTAACTCCAGAATCACTTCCTTTTGATATTAATCTCCTATAGAATATAGTAAAAGCTATTAATCCTAAATATGCTTCAGTTTTACCACCGCCAGTTGGAAACCATAAGCAATCAACAATTTCCCTATCTTTTGAATCTTTATCAATTATTGATTTTATATTTAATAAAACAAATGATAGCTGAAATGGAAACCATGACGGAGTATAATTAATACTAATTGTCTGGTCATTTTTCAGATTATCCAGATAGTCTTTCGTTGATGTATCAATCTCATTAAATTTATTAGATAGGATCCAGTTTTTACTGTTTTCATTGTATTTCCATTTATTGATCTTTCGTTTAGATGAAATATGTTGATTTAGCATTGCTTGATTCATTAGTATGAAAGCAGCTTTTGCATTATTATTTGTATTTAATAATGAAATGCCATCATTCATTCGTTTTAAAGTTTTTTTGCATATATCAATATTTTTAGCAGCTGTTTCTTTATTCGATGTAGATATAAGTGTTTTAGATATATTTTTCATCTCATCTATCCACTTTTTATATTCATTTGAAAGTTTCTCTAATTCACTAATAGATTGATCGAAAGTCTGTTCATTCGATAGCTTGAAGAAAGATAAATCTAAATTTTCAAACCGCTTTGTTTGTTGTGCATCAAATTTTTTAATTATATATGATGGGACAGATTCTGTATATATGTTTTTAATAATATCTTGATCATCCCAATTTGATGAAAAACCATGTCCTGTTGCATACTTTTTTCGATCTCTGTATATTAAATTATTTAATTCCTGATCCTCATCACTTAATATATTTTTATTAGTTTTGAGAGGTCTGAAACCATCGTTACATGAAACTTTAAGAGATGTTTGGAAAAAACATATCTCATCATTGGTTGTTTGTTTTCCATCTTTTACTTGAGTACAATTATTATTCATTAAAGCACACGTTAAGAATAAACTGTCATCATTATAGGATCTATCGATTAGAGATATATTTAATCCATTATTAGAATCAGTTTGAAAAATATTTTTATCAATTGACCTATCTTTTGAATTAAGCAAATCTGCTATTTTAAAATTAATTTCAAATTCTTTGTTTGTAGATTTATTTAGTGGAATTCTATAATATTTTTCTTTTTCTCCATTACAGTAATAGCACTTTTTGCAATCTGGGTTGTTGCATTTATCTCCAGTTAAACCAACATAATAACAGTTTTTGCATCCTTTCTCTTTACAATCAGAGCATTTTTTAATATTTATCAATCCTATTCCAGAACAATCTACACATTGATCAAGTCTTTGTTCATCTTTATGAAATATTATTCCACCATTATTTGAACCTTTACTATTGCATTTTTTACATGTATGTTCAGTTTTTTTATAAATAGCTGTATTAATATTAATTATTAATAATTCTGTATTTTTGGGTATACTAAAACTTAATGCTATAACGCTCGGTTTTAATGCATTTGCATAAATAATAGGATCATTATTATCTGCGATATTGTTACTAAGTGATGATTTTTCATTTTCTTTATTATTATCAGTTTCAATTTTATCAACAGTTTCATCAATAATTTCTTCTTCTGAATTAGGATTATCGTTATAGTCCTCATCATCTATATCGTTATATATACTTTGTTTTGGGAAGAGTATGCCTGCACCATATCTTCGTAGAGGAGAATCATTAATGCTTATGATTTCTTCACCATTTTCTTGAAACAAATCTTTATCTTTGATTAGATTAGGTTTCTCTGGGCCGACCACTTCGCTGATTATTAAATTTTTTATTTCTTTTCTTAAATCATTAATCATATTTCATTTTCCAAAAAATATTCATGTACAAATCTATTAAATACTTCTTTTTGATCATTATGAATTAATTTTGTCAATAAGAATTTAGCTCTTGTGCAGGCTGTATACAATAATTCTTTATTGTAATCCTTATCAAGATGATCAATATCAATAATGATTATGATTTCATTTTCTAAGCCTTTATATGCCTGAATAGTTGAATAGGTAATTTTCTTGATAGCATTAAAATTTTCTTCATTCCTAATATCTACAATGTCATAATTTATTTTTTTAAATAAATTTTCATCAATTTTTCTTATTGATAACAAAGTAATAAATGATGGATCTATTTTATTTTTAAGTAATTTTTTGATTTGATCATTAATTGCATTAGCTTGCTCATCTATATTACTATAATAATATTTATTAACAATATCTCCTTCTTTATTATAGTAATCTTTATAAGGTGATTTGATTAGGTTTGACATTATAACAGCATCATTGCTTATAGATATAGTATTTCTACAATTCATTGATAAGTCACATGTAATTGGATCTTTATTGATTTTTTTAATTATATCTAATATAATATCTGTTATGGTACTATTTGTATTTATACATTGATATTTAAAATCACCAAACAAACGCCATTTTCCATTTTTGAAACCATCTTTTAAAATTAAGTCAAAAAAATCAAGGTATTTTTCTCCATTCATATCTTGATATTCATCTACAATTAAATAGTCATATTGTTGCATTTTATCACTAGAAATTAAAGTTATCAATTTTTCCTCAATCTCTTGATCTAGCGAATTGTTTCCATTCGATATAATTTTTCCTGTAAATTTTCTTACAAAACTATCAATATTTTCAATTATGATATGTTTTTTTTCATGAGAATTAAATTCATTATTTAGATGTTTTGATAAAAGTTTATTATAACATAAAAATAACACTGATTTTTTATCAAAGGATAGTTGTTTTGCTAATTCAATTGCAAGTAATGTTTTACCTGTGCCAGCTGGACCGTTTACCAAAACTTGCTTATTATTATTAAAAGCTTCAAATATTTTATATTGCTCATTTGTATATCTTAAAATATTGTCACAATTTTCTCGAATACTTCTTTTAAGACTTATTGTAAAATCAAAATTCGGTCTTAGTATGTCTTTTATATCATTTGCTTCAGATCCTGATGGCAAATATTTTTTGTTGTTGTGATATTTATCAATTAAAAAACCTTTAGATATTTCTTTTATAATTTTGTCTATTGATTTGTTATTAATATCCTCTGCGTTAAATATTTGATATGGCTTAACTTCAGGTGAATTATATGTACCTGACCAATTATTAAAAATAACTGAGTACCCAAAAATAATGTTTTTATATTGGTTTCCTAATTTTTTAGTTATATAGTTTTGTAATTCATACATACTATCATGAGCTTGTTCAAATGGACTTTCATTTTTTATAATTGGAGCCCTGCCATCATCAATATATTTCCATAAACCATCTTCAACTTTTATTTTTTTTGACGATTTGATTTCCAATGCAAAAACACCATAATTTGGAGCAATAACTACAAAGTCAATTTCACCAAATTTTTTTTGTTGATGATCTTGAAATAACAATGAATGCAAAACAAACCAATCTTCAGTATTTTTAGATTCTTTAAATCTATTGAAAACTAGTTTTTCTCCATAGGTACATTCCTTATGTCTTGGTGGTATCATTATAGCCATTATAGTACATCCTCAAATAAATGATTCGCAAAAGCACTATCAATCATAATAGAATCAGAATCAAAATTTATAATTTTATAAAAAATAATTCTTCCATATTCAGATGTATCTATTTCATAATAATCTTTAGAGTTAAATGATTCAACATCAATCTTATTTATTGTATCTTTAATATTAGATAAAAATTCTTTTCTAACACGAAAACCAGCTTTTAAATGATAGCTCCTAATAATTTCTATAGATTTTTTAATTATCGATGTATCATATTTCCAATTATATATATTTTTACTCATATTATAAATAATATCAATAGTATCAATCTTTTTTGGACCAATTATACTGTTATCAAACAACCAATATCTTAATGTATGTAAAGGTATATCAATTTCATATTTTTTTAGATCTGATCTTAAACTATTAATATTCATATTTAAATTTTTTAAACAATGGTGCAATGCAGATATCCACTCATAAGCTATTTCCCTAGAGTTATTATAATTATCTTTTAACAACAATTCATTAGCTTTGTTTTTAATTAAGTCATCTCCAGTTTTTGAGATTATTATTGTGTCATTTACTTTTAAATTATCTCTATCAGAAATATTAATACAATCATCATCAAATAAATTCTTTAATATTATAAATTTGTGTGTTTTTGTTGAATATATAATTTTGTGATTACTTAAGTAGTATTTTTTAACAGATATAGATTTTGTTCTGTCATCCGTTTGATATTTAGAATTAGAAAAATTATTTATTCTATTTTCAAATTCAATAATATCTGTTTTTATATCTTGATTATTCGAAGGGAATATATTAGATATATATTCATTGTTAGAATCTATAGAATTAATTTTATATTTTGAATAAAACGAAGATGTTGATTCAATATTATTGAATGATTTTTTCCAAAAGTTCACAACGCTATTGAACCAATTGTATTCATGATTATAAAATAACATAGTTATATTTGAAAAGAAAGGCTGTTCAAAAATAATTTTTTGCATATTTGATTTATTGAGCCAACCGCATACAATAAGCATATTATCATCTTTATTTAAATTTTGTAGTGATTCATTATTAAGAAGTTCAGGCATAGATATAAAATCAATTTTATTTGAATCATCAGTATGAAGTTCATTAAACCAAAATGATTTTACAAGATTTATGTGATCTTTTTTTTGAACAAGTAAATATATGTTTTTATTCTTATTATCTCTAATAATTTCATGTAATAGTTCTATTTTTTTTATTTTTTTAGTTTTATCAATAAGTAAATCAAAATAATCTAAACATAAATTTATAATATCGATTGTTTCTGTTTCAACGAACAACTCATGTTTTGAAATATTATTCTTAATTCCTTGTAGAGTATTATGTATTTCATTAAGATAATTGTCCATTGGTCTAAATACTAATCTAGAAAAAAGCAAAACTAAGCTATAAAGACGAACATAATCACTTTTAAATAAATAATTATCTTCAGATATTTTTTTGTCTATCGAATTTAAATTTAATACAATATCCTGAAGTTCTGGGAAATCAGATATTTTATAATCTACAGTTAACTTTAAATTTTTTTGTAAAGAAGATGCTATGTTATCAAAATAATGATGTTCTTTCTGAAAATTTAATGATTTAATTATATTAGTATTATAGTGAAAAAAAATACTATCAGAATTATCTAGATTACTTACTTTTTCAAAATTTGAGTATTCACAAAATAGAACAGATGAATTGAAATTATTTTCTTTTAAATCTTTCCACGTTCCGTAATGATTAGATATGTGATTAATATTGTCAGATATAAGTATTTTATTTGAATCTATGTTTTGTTCACAAAAGGATTCAATATTTAACAAATCATTTGTTAAAAGAATATTGATATTAGCATTTTGTCCACTACCTAAGTATTGAATATCACCATTTTGATCAATATTTCCAAAGTTTAGTATTTTATCTATATTGAAACCATTAATATTTCTTTTTGAGCAAAATTCTAAAAAATTTGAAGATTTAGTATGTAAAACAATTTTAAGGCTTTGCTCAGGTAAGTCTCCCATTGTATTTGTGCTTAGTATTCGATCAATCGGATGTCTTCTATTAAGAAGTTTAAGTTTAAAATCCCTATCACTCAATCCTTTTAAAATATTTTTCAAAGGACTAAGCTTTTTTTTACTATTAATTGCTTTTAAAATTCCAGTAAATTCTCTTATTAATGTCCAAGTTGCATCAGAAGTTTTTATTCTTATTCCTCCATTTTCTAAGAATGATACAAACTCAACAATGTATTTATCATTAAATAATAACTTTTGTCCTCTTTTATATTTATTTGATATATCGAAGTCAAATAATGTCGTATTAATTTCATTAATTCCAAATAATAATACGCTCCAATAATGTGAATAATAGAGGTTTGGTAATGTAATTATTAAATTTTCATTAAGAGTAGATGTTTTTCTAATTAAATCATAATTAATTAAATTTAATGAAGGTATAATATTGTTTTTGTATTTATTATTATAATTATGAATATCACCAATATTTATGTTTTTAATAAATGAAGAACTCTTTAATATATTTTTATAATATTTATCCATCAATTAATTATTTCTTACTCCAATTAAAAAATGAAGCGAAAAACACATGTTCTTTACAAATTGTCAATCCACTCTTTCTTGATTTTACCTTTTGAAATTAGCCCTACACTTTTCATTATTGAAAGTAATTGCATACCAGATATTAACTTCACAGGATAATTGTCAGATAGAACTTCTTCTTGCGCTTGTTTACTAAAATAAGATGTTGTTATAAATATACCATATTCTCCTCTTTGTAAGCGAGCAACTAATCTAGAGACATCTTTAGGTGTTACAGGGTTGCTAGTTTTATACTTTTTAACTTCACCTTTAAAATTAATATTATAATCAATTGACCCTGGAAGTAAAAAATTTCCAAAAAAATCAAAACCACCATCTCTTACATGACGAGTTCCTTCAATATTATGTATAACATCACCATTTTTCTCTAATATTTGAATAATTGCTTCTTCAAACTGCTCTGGTGAAAGCTTGTGTAGTAACTTAATCATTTCCATTTCGATTGAATTCTTTTCTGGAATTTGATCATCATTTTTTAATATACTCTTTGTATATATGAATAATTTTTTTGTTAATCCATTGAGATATTTTTTCCATACTATTGGAGATTTTTTATTATCATTTAATAATCTTCTTTGATGAAGCCAATCAACTTTTATATCTTCGCAGTCTAAAATAGTTAGATGACATAAAAGATTTCTTACAGGGTTTCCTTTTTCATCTTCGTACCATGAATTTTCAAGTTTGTCTAATACACATAAACCATTAAATCTTATTTTTCCTTTTTGATGTTTTGAAAAATGTAAAATAGGTGGAATAAATGATGAGTTTTTATGTTCAAGAATATGGTTGTAAATATTTATTAATGCTTTATTACCCTGCCAATCTTCACATTTTTTTGTTTTATGAAATTTAGCATCTCCCCAGTATTTAATTTTACCCTTAGGTAAATCTATATCATCTTCCCAAGGATTATGACTATCGTTTCTGCTAGTATGGGTAGTAACGAGGACAATAGCAGCATGAAGATTAGTTTTTACTTTATAAATATACTTTAAGGTTCTTATACCTTCCATATTTTTCATGCCACTACCATCAAGGTTAATCCATCGTAAAAATTGATCTTCCTTAATTTTAAGGCGTGAACCTTTATCAATATAGTCTTTCCCAAGACTATAGATTTTTCCCTTTTGAAATTTTTCAATATTAATCATAATTAATAGTATAAATAATATTTGTATATAAAAAAAGTATATGCCAAATATATAATAATTGATTCTTAATTTATTAATAAATGAAAAATAAAAAAATATATAACTTTGTTGATTTGTTTTGTGGTGCAGGTGGTTTTAGTGAGGGTTTTATTAGAAATGGATTTAGATCATTGTTAGCATTAGATAACAATATCAATTGCATTGAAACAATTAAATCTAATAATAGAGATACATTATCTGTATGTACGAATATTAAAAACTTAAAAAAATCAGATTATAAAGAGTTGATTCAAAATAAAAAAATACATTTAATTATAGGTGGTCCACCATGTCAAGGATTTAGTATGGCTGGGAAAAGAGATGTTAAAGATCCAAGAAATTCCTTATTCATGGAATTTGTAAAGTCTGTAAAATTTTTAAAACCTCAATGTTTTGTATTAGAAAATGTTAGGGGCTTACTTTCAATGAAAACAAATTCAAATGAAAAAGTTATTGAAATAATTGAAAAAGAATTTAGAAATATTGGTTATAAATCTTATTGGAAAGTTCTTAATTCTGCTAATTATGGAGTTCCGCAAAAAAGAAACCGACTATTTATAATTGGTACATTAAAAGACAATCCACTGCCTGATTTCCCTATTCCAACACATTTTGAGACAACAACTGATATTGATAATTACAAATTATGGGTACCTGTTAAAGATGTTTTAGAGGATGAAAATGAAATAAATCCTAAATATTTTCATTCCGATAAGATGATTAAAGGTTTTATAAATAGAAAAAAAAATAATTTAAGAAAAAAAGTTGGATTTGGACCTCAATATCTTGATTTAGATAAGCCATCATATACAATTTCAGCAAGATATTGGAAAGATGGCTCAGATGCATTAGTTAAATATTCAAACAATAAAATAAGAATGTTATCGCCAAAAGAAGTTTCAAGAATACAAACATTTCCAGAAAATTATATTTTTAAAGGAACAATAAAAGACATATATATGCAAATCGGAAATGCAGTGCCTTGCGATTTGGCTTCTGCTATTGCTAAAAACATAAAATTGTATTTGGATAGATTATAATCTAAATATATTATTTTGGAAATTTCATAACAGGACCAATATGCCAACCAGGTGAAAACTCAGCAGGATACTTTCCTTCACTGTCATGATATGAGTTAGCAAAATCTATACACTCTTCAACTGTTTTAAAACTACAGCGCTCATCTTCGTTGATAAAAACAGTATAGATAATTTTATCTTTACCATTTTTAACATACTCCCTACCTTTTTGTATATAAATATACTTACTATTTCTAACAATAGCTCGTTTTTTCCAATTATTAGCATTTAATTCTTTAGCTATATATTTATGTTTTAAACCATATATTAAGCTATGAGCAGGACTAAGACCATAAGATGTTATTTTAGCCATTTTCAACCTCCTTTTTAATATATTTATTAATAAATATTATTATCGGTCCGCTTTTATAAACAGGATGATCAGGTGGAGCCATTGAAATTCCATTTTTTTTTGATATTTCCTTAATCTTTTGACTAATTGATTTATTTTTTTTCATTTTTATTCTCCTTCTTAGAGAATTCATACATTATTCCACCTATATGTGGTTTAAATAGATTATGAATTGTCCATTCAGAATTAGTGTCAAGTTTAAGTTCTTTTAATAGTTTAGCAGGATTTGGTCTTTTTTTTAGATGCCCACCTACAATTTGAATTGCCGTTATCTTTTTCTTTTTCATTTTATCTCCTTTTAGGAGATTATAGAGGAATGCATAAAAGCATAGGCTTTAGCACATGTTTTGCGTGGTTGCAATCCTCACAAATCTCCACGTTTCTAGTTTATTCAACCCGAAAATAAAAAAAAGCACCCGAAAGTGCT
>MDTB01138418.1_pt1 | contig 16116 bp, 12 predicted proteins | sample 811161 | NCBI WGS metagenome assembly MDTB01 (sample SAMN05326650, study PRJNA326480) | marine metagenome | isolation source: seawater | place: Mediterranean Sea | collected 2009 | reverse complement strand
CTCGGACGCCCACGGAATAATATCGGAAGAAAGCCGATAAAAGTAAATATCATGCTCAAGATTCCACTCAAGAATAGTGTGCATGTCACGCAGATTCTGTAGTGCAAGTTCAGAAGCGTAGGAAATACCTCGCTCATGGAACGTGCGTTTGATCATAGTGCGATTAGTAGTGATACGTTGCGACTTTGGTCGCGACGAAAAGCCCATGTTGATACAGGCGTAGCCCAATTCATTAGACATATATAAACCCCTCAGTTATGTTGTTATTATAAGATATTCAAAAGCACTTGTCAAGTGTTTTTCTCGTCTTCGTCATAATAATCAGCGGCATTGCCCTGTCTATTATCAAATTTTTGGATAACCTCAACATCCATGAGTTCAAGAACTTTGTTCCTAAACTCTTCGTCACCCTTTACCAGCTCGGTCCACTTCGATGGCTGAAACTTCTTAGAATAATCACCCATGGTTAAAGTATACCATGAGCCAGCGGATTGCATCTGTTTTGAACTCTTAACGGCGTCAAACCATGATTCGTGATCTTGGATACCAATGTCTTGGGTTCCCCATAGAATACGAAATGTGCAGTTTCTGCCTTCAGTGCCAAACCTTGACTTTTCTAGCTTGACCTTAACCTCCGAGCCAATCTTAAAACCCTTATCATCCAATACGGCTGCAGCCTTAGACTTTCGGCCGGTGAGCCAAATACGCAATGAATATGAATAATGCATTGCTTTTCCGCCCGGTGTAACATATGGAGTAGTCATTGCTATCTGGCGAGCCATTGGGCCCTGCGGAATATTGGTCTTTAGTTGATTAAGAACAATGAATGTTGCTTTTTGATCAGCAATAGGAATAACCAACTTAGACATACCTTTTGCCAAGATCCGGGCTTTAGTCGCCACGGAGGATTGCGGGTTGAAGTCTCCTTCAACATCTGAGATTGATGGAGTGAATGCCAAGGAGTCCCAAATGAACACCAGTTGATCTTCGGCAGCACCCAGCAATTCTTCAATTGTTTCCAAAACAAACTCAACCGATGATGCCTGAATATACATTAAGTTTTCTAAATCACAACCGGCGCGGCTTAAAAAGTCTGGGTCAATGGCTGACTCAGAATCAAAGTAAACAACCATTTTACCTTGCTTTTGCGCATTGGCAGCAATTTGTGCCGCCATATAAGATTTGCCGGTGGATTGAAGGCCGGCAATTTCTGTAATTTTTCCTACTGGTACACCGGCTAGGCGGCCTTTGCAGATGATAGAGTCAAGCCATCGTGAGCCTGTTGGGATCCACTCTTTGACAGATGTGGGGTTGTCAGTGGTAAGATCGTGTGCCACCTCACGGCCAGCTTTTTTATTCACTAGCTTCATTAGATCATGCATAGACACACGACCAGCTTTGGCTTTAGCCATATAACCTCCTAATTGGTTACACATATAATAACATTATATCATTCAGCTGTCAAGCAAGAATAGTCACTTTTAAAGTGGTAAATGTCTGCTGGCAGCAACTACTTGAAGATCTGCTCCGGAGTTTGCGGTTCCAGAAAGTATATCCTCCACCGTCCGCGTGAAGGTAGCACCATTGTCCGTGCTTTCGTAAATATCGCCACCATTAGTGACAATCATCCATGTTGTCGCATCTGTAGTGATATCGCGGATTAGTGCACCGCTGTATGTTGGATTTGCTAAGTTACTTGTCGTTGTTCCACTTACATCGAGCCTAGCGATCGCGGCAATCTTGTTGGATGTAATCACTGCTCTGCCATTCGCAGCCGCAATATTGGCACGAGGGCCCGGATCGTTATCGCCATCTGCCGCGGCTGGCTTAGCGATCCCAAGGTCGACCTCTGTACTCCATGTTGTAAGATCGGAATCAGCGGCACTTCTAGCAAAAAGATTGCTTTCCCCACTCTTGGTGTATGCCACAATCCAAGTTGAGTCTGTGTAGGCAACTCCAGCAAGAGTTGCAAAAGTGAATGGCTGCGATGATGAGAACGAAGCGCCATCGTCCGTGCTTATAAGCATTCTATCGGATTGACCAGTTACAAACTTGCCGCTACCATTACCAGCTATTGAAAAAATGCTATTAGCATCTTGCGAAGGTAAACTAACATTGCTCCATGTCACAGCGCCATTAGTGCTGCGGTATATGTTACCCTGTTTACTACCAACCAGCCAGACACCCGATGTAGAGTCAGTTGAGTCATTGCCCCACGTAACAGCTTGAAATCTATTATTATTCAAATTACCTGGAATATCTCTCTTTGTCCATACCTGACCATCTGTGATATCATCAGAGCTAACCGTGAGTTCTCCACTGCTAGAACCGTTACTGAAAACATATATGCCGTTGCCACTTCCGTCTTTGCCATAGGCGCCATCCCAAGAGTTACCATTACCAGATACTCTGTTGTATGTCGTCCACGAGGTTCTGTCGCTATTTGCAGCGTAACTAACATCACCGGGGCCCGGTTCATAGCTGACGACCCAGTAAGTAGCTGTATCTTCTAACTCTCGCCAGTGATTCATTTGAAATTTGTACGTCATAATTAAACCCCCCTGTTATACACACAAAGTATATAGAACAGGGGGGCGTAAAGGGTACTGATCTATGCAGTTTCTGCAAAAGATTGTTGGATCTGCTGCGCAGTTGTCCTTTTTAACCTTTTTGAATCCGAGAAATACTTGATAAATTCTTGTTTGGCCAAGTTTCGCTGGGTTGGCTGATGTGGCAACTCTAAGCATCGATGAAAATAACCACTCTCTTGGATTGTTACACCGGCCTTAGCGGAAGTCACAGCCTTTGCATAGTTAGAGTGGCTATCAACTTTTAACTTATTGATATATGATACAACCGTGTCGTAAAACTTTGTGTAATCGCTTACTGTCAGGTTGTTATCATGCACATGCTCAATAGCCCACCAGAACATCCACGCATGGGAAGACTTTAACTTCGTTGAACTAATAATGTTGCCTTTATTGTTAGTAAATCTTTCTCTATCTACCATAGTGATAAAAGCTGCGAACTTATCAAAGATGTTTTCGAATCTTTCAAATTGTTCTTTAATATATGGCGAGTCTTCATCAAACATGTCAGCAGATCCAGATACACCAGTTGAGTATAAGTTATCTAGGTCGGAAGCTCTTAAGCCAACAGTTGCAGGCTTGATATCTGACATTGGCGGACCCCACTTAGTAACAGTGGCAATGAGAAATTTAGCCATTGCTTCTTCATCTGAGCAGAATGGCAAACCTCCTTTGCTACCAAATCCAAAGCGCTCCCAGAGTGCCGAATTCTGCATTGAAAGTCGCCTGACCCATGGAGTTAACAGAGTCATTTCAGCGCGGCGTTTTTGCTGCGCATTTAATGGCATACCTTTTTGCAAATTGATAAAAATGTCACTAAGCTCTTGTGCCGACACATCATCATGTATCATAATAGGCACAGGGGTGCTCAGCAAGCGGGTCTGGTACGACACCGGCAAGTCTTTGAAGAATACGTTCACAAAGTCTTGCTTTTTGCCGTAGACATCAATGAGATAACCTGTATAAGTCCACTCATTATTATAAAAGGATATCAAAACATCACGACGTTTATGATTTCCGTCAAGACTAACATACTTGAAGCCGCGCTTAAGCAAGTTAGTGTAATACTTTGTGCTGTATTCGTTTAGTTTATCGTTATCAGAAGTCCACTCTAAACACGATCTAATGTCTGCTAATACTAATGACGCAGCAATACGATTTAAGCAATATGAGCGCAAACAATCACGCTTCATTTCAATGTCCCAGTTTTCGCCGGGGCGTTGAATATTCTTGTCACTAAAGACAAATTTTTCTTTAAGTCGGTTAGTTACATATTGATATGTAACCGTTTTTAAAATAGCCATATATCACCTCCATGTTTTGTGACGATAGTACATGTCCGTAGGCTCATGTTTTTTCTATCTTAGGCTTTTATCAGTATATCACCTTGATTTTCAAATGTCAAGGATTTTTTTATAAAAAGCGGCAGACTTTTCACCGGTCTGCCAGCGGCTTTTTAACTACTCAGTAGTTGTTTCAGTGGTGGTCTCATCACCCGTTGTCTCTGTTGTTCCCTCGGTAGTTGTAGTTGTACCGGTGGTGGAATCGTCCGTGGTCTCGGTTGAGGCAGTCGGCAATGTAGTAGCAGTCTCCTCAGTTGTAGCTGCAGGTGCTGCATCGGGTGGCTCAACTGAGCATGTACCATAAGCGGTAGCCACTACGAGCACGCCACCAACAACACTTACTTGAACTTTCCATTTAGCCCATACGGACTTTATCCAATCTAACATAATATATCTCCTTGTATGTTACTGAAAAGGGGCGCCCTTTAACCGGGACGCAACGGCTTTATATGCTAACCAGCCATCAATTCATCAAAGGCTTTGTCAACATCATTGGCTTCCTTCTTGCCATATGAATGAGTCTCACTAGAACGACCCTCTGCAGACTTATCAGATGCTAATTGTTCATCAAGAATAGCATCAACCTGCTCGGGTGTCAAGCGCTCAAAAAGGCTATCGAAATCGGGCATATTTTCTAGAAGCCCCGGAATAGCATCAGCATCACCAAGGAGGGGGCTGGTGTTACGTCGCATCTTCAGGTTGGTTTGTGGGTACGCACCGGGACGAGTTGGCTTCGTATAAGTAAGAGTAATATCAGTTCCCTCAACAGAGTCAGTAATATCACCGTACTCAGGGTCAAGAATATAACCCAAGAGCAACTCATACGCGGTCTTTCCGTAACCATAGACCTTAATGCCCTCATCCTCGCGGCCTCGCACCACTACAGGAGAGAAGTAACGTTGACGTACAAAAAGTGACTTAGCCAACTTCTTGCTTTCCTCATCGTTCTGCTCAGTGCCCTCACGCCACAAAGATGACGCGAAATCGCAAATTGGGCAGCGCTCACCAAAATTACGCTTTGGACAAAGCACGCCACCCTTATGATCTCCCACATTATAGTGGAAGTACATTTCCTTCAACGGATCACCGTCAGATGTCGGTACGATCCGAATATCTTGGTCTCCCTCATCTGGCTTAAACCAGTGGGATGAACCACTATCTCTAGTTCCCTCACCACGCAATGTGGCAAGCTTTTGTTTCATTAGTTCCATATTGATTGACATTAGTTTTTTCTCCTATTTGTTGTTTGTAAAGTATATCAAGCGTTCCTTGATATCTAATGTATCACTCTTGCTCTAGCTTGTCAAGAGTCTTTTGTTGTATTACGTTGGTATGGGCAACGCAAAACCCAAAGTCTGTTTCAAATGGGGACTCATAAATTGCATAAGATACATTTTTAAATGCATTCCTCGGCTTATTCTTGAGATGCCCAATGATATTTTTATGTAAATTCCCGTCCTTTTCTAATTTTTCAGTTGATATGCAGATATAATAACATACATCACGAGAGTTGTCAAGGTTAAAAAACCAACTTTCTTGAAGATTGTGGGGGTCAATTCTGCCTAAAGATCTTATCCGCTGTATGCCCGGTGATTTGGTTAAGTTACCAATAATGGGCTCTGTGTGGTCAAACAAGTTTTTATAATGTACGCTATAATAAATAGTTTTATTTATAGTTTCAAAGTACTTTTTTATCGGCACAGAGCCGATGGAAGCTTCCAAAATTGGGTTACTAAAAACAGTGAAAGAGTTAAACATTCCTGACCTTGCATATTCTTGCAAAACACCGAAAATAGCTCTTTCTTGTAACTTGGTAACACCAAGCAATAAATCAATATCTGGCTCGATGTAAAAAATATCAATTTTCTTATCTTTAATATATTGAAGTATGCCTAAAGTTGCGTTTGCTGTCCTACCAGAGCCACACAAAAATACTTGCACACGTTCATCAATGTTTGAAAAAAACTTTTTTAGATCCGGTACATTTAATTCATAATCTTCAAGATTTTCTTGATGTTTAATCTTACGCTTATATTTGGTGCCCCTCTCAACGTTGTCTGATAAAACATAGCAATTGTATTCCTTGTTTCCGGAAAAACAATTAACGATATTTTCTCCTGCGGTGCCGATACCAACAAGTGAAATCATATTATTAACTCCTTGAGGTCATAATAATTTTTACCTGCGTTGATATTGCTGCGGAACTGACCAAGTGAGTTGTTTTCAAAAATGTTCTTAATCAAAGGCGCGAGGGTACGCTCTGAGTCATGTAAATCGATGACAATCTCATCATGTACAATGTGCGAGATAAAAGACTTTTTATCAACTAAGAATTTGTCAATCTCAATCGCTCGCTCCATTACCAAATCAGCAGTGGTGCTTTGGATTAGGTAATTGAACGCTTTTCGCTCTTCAACAGTTATGCTGCGGCCGGCCGGTGTCTGGATTTTACCGTTTATATAATAGTTGCTTAGTATTTTATCTCTGTTGTACAAGTCGCTATTAATAGCATCAGATTCAGGATTATACAGCCAAGCAAAAAACTTTTCCTTAGATTCGTTGCGAGATAGTATGCCCCCAAATACGTTTTTTGCATTCCACTGGTGAATGTCCCAGTCCGGCTGGGGTTCATCCCCTAAAGCCAAAACTGTCCTTAACTCAGCACCGTTATAATCTAAACTCATGTACCAATCATTATGCGGTTTTACGATTTTACGATAAATCTTCTTCATTGTCAATATTGGCAATGAATTACTAAATGTTGTCAGACGTCCGGTAACCGTACCAAATAAATTGTAATCAATATGTTGGGGACCATTTAAAAGTCTCTGTAACTGGTTCCGATCTTTTGAACTTGTCATTAGTTCACGGCAATTCTTGTTGTTGGTATTTAAATCATTGAATTTAATTTTATGGAGCAATCTATGTACCTCGGCTAAGTGCTGATAGTTCTTAGGCTTATCGTAATTTTCAAAAACGTGCTCCGTGATCAAATTTTTCGTATCACAAAAGTCTAACAAGAAATCTTCCGGCACTAAATCATAAAAACAAAGTTCTCTCAAGTTAATTTTAGCCAAACGAAAAGATTGAAGATATGCCTTAAATTTAGCTTGATTGGACGCCAGTTGGTCGGCCAATTTTGGCGGGCAAACATCTGCCAAATTCTTGCCACCAGACATAATCCAAGCATACTCAACGGAGTTATCTGAAATAGCTCCGGAGTGTCGCCATGTTTTGGTTAGTCCTATCGGCAAATCATCAAAATATAATTTACCGTTAGTATAGATTCCGACGCATTCTGATTTATCGTCGAGACTTTGAAAGTACAATTTTATCTCCGTGGCCTTTTAGTTTTCTGTTTACATTATAACTCAAAGAACCTCTATAGTCAAATGGATGGTTAATAGTTCTCTCAAAAGCGATGGATGCGCGCGAAGCACCTACACGATCAAAAATGCCCAAGCAATCACGAAGAATGCGTTTTTTCTCAGCATCGCTAAATTCTTTTGGTTCTTCATGCATGCGAATTTCAAATAATAGGCCTATTAAATCTCTTTCTGGGAAAACAAGCGACAGGCTATCTTCTGAATATGATTTAGGGACTATATTACGCCTAATTAAGCTGCTACCACAATCCTCAACAACTGTAAATTGTGGTAGTTTGACTAAATCGTACAGTTTGAGAAGATATCTTCTAAACTTAGAAAAGTAAATATAATCTGAGCGGCTGTATCCAATATTAAGAATTCTGTTGGTTGTATTTAGGCGATAAGCACGAGCATATTCTAGCATCTCATTTGAGCCGATGTCTGCTACAATTCTCCATGGTATATTTTTATCAACCATGAATCCAAACGACCGACACGCATTTAAAAAATATTCCCAATGCCGGCTTCTAATAAAGTTCTCAATTTTTTGGCTATCATTGAAATAATCTAAATCAGCTATTTCAATTGCCAACCCACTGACACTAATAGGACAATATTTACTTTTTAAAAAAGCAGAAAAGGTAAATGGATGTTGTTTTACTGATTGCATCAATAGTGGTTTGAGGTGGCCAATAAATTCATTGAAATCTTTAACGTGTATATTATTGGCAACAAAGTGGTTTTGCACTGCAGACGTGTAAGAGTCTTGATGATCATTGAACAATTCAATTGGACTTTCAAAAGACTTGTAAACTTTTAATTTACTTAGATATTCGTGATCTGCACTTAAATCGCCTTTTGCCACTGCTTTATCAAAAACCTGAGAAAGATCCTCAAAAGCATCTACAACAAAGTTTATCGCACTTTGTTGAGCTGTTGATTCATTGGTTCCTGCCGCAGGCTGTAAAGGTGTTAATCTAGCAGTGGAAAATTTTTCGAGATACATTGGCATAAATGAACCGTTTACGCGGCCGTACAAAAATTTCTCTCCAAAATTAAAATCAGTTAAATTTTTGAATTCATTAATGTTGTAAATTGCATCGTAGTTATAAATTAATCTTTTGTAAAACGTTTGAGAGGCGCCATCTGTGTTGTCAGTTATGTAAAGTTCTGCCATTTCTGTATTCCTTTATTATATGTAGATAAAAACCGAATTAATCTTCGTCTGGCTTGTCTGATGGGGCTGCCGCTTTAGGAGGGTCCGTCGTGTCTGATGATGAACCACCGGGCGGTATAGATGTGTTGGCGCCAGAGCCATAGCTCCTACACTTTGGATTAACTTTTTTGTTACTACCAGCACCAGATTCTCTTGCCTGTTCACCGCCGGCGGAAGCGACCCATACTGCCGTCAATTGTGTCTCTCCAAAGCCCGGTGCAAAATCGTGCTCAGCTCTTGTAACCATATAATAGCCACCTACACCTAAATCTGTCAGATCAAAAGCCTCCTGATCAAAGGCCGCCATGCTGGGGGCAAAACCTTTCGGGTCTACAAATATGTATTGACCGGGGAACGCACCAACATTAGCATAAGTTTTTACATTAACATCATATAACTCTCTTAACTGCTGTAGTCCGTCGTATCCATCTTGTTCAAAGCGAACCTCTTTCAAATGAGGAGTATCAGTTTTATCTAGCGATATATTTTTAATGACTCCTCTATCTTTTCCAAGCACATAGTGCATTATGCCTCTTGCCTCGTCTTGTTCGCGATCACCCAGCATAGTTGAAAGAGGCATTGTTCGGCCGGCATGAAATATGAAATAATTCATTTCTGCGGCGATGCCCGGATTTGGTTGACTGTAGCGGGGCTTACCTTTTAAGTTTAGAAGAGGCTTATAATCTGATATTCTTTCAATGTTTAGTCTGTTAAATTTGTTTCCCTGATCAAGAATCTCATGGGTAATCTCGTCTCTTTTGCGGCGACCACCGCCCATGGGGGTAATAGGGGGATACGAAGTAACCACTGCTTCGTACAATCTGACTTTTTGTTTTATTGGGAAAGGGTAACAACTATCATCATTCAAATAATTTCTTAAAAGATCATTGAATAAATCTTTCAAAAACTGAGTAAGTGGGTAATGCATCCGATTTCTACTTAAAAGTTTGCTTGTTAGCCATTCTGAAAAATATTTAGTGGCCACAGGGACATCACCAAAATTTACATGCGAGGAATTGCCACTTGAATGATCAACAATTTCTAGCGGGCCAAGCACAATTCTAAGTTTTTTATACTCTTCGACTGATTTTTGGAGAGCGACCACTTCTGCATTTCTCATGGCAGCATCAACTTTTAGTCCTTTATATTCATTTGCTTTTTTAAGATTATCTGCACTTTGTTGTAAAAATTGTTCCATACCCCCCATTATAACATTTAACAAGTCAGCTACGTAAAAAAATGGAATTTGAACGCTGTCCATTCCCGAAAGAGTCATTGCTGCACCCAACGACATTTTTTCATCATTTTCGTCATCATCTACTTGATCTGAAAAAGATTCTGCCAAGTCTTCTGAAAGTTTAACTTTCAAACTTTCGCTGCCGCGGCTTACTTTGCCAGCCAATGGGTATGCAGGGCCTTGAGCCAAAACAGCTTTTAAATCTTCACGTGTAAAATTTAAGAAATGTATGTAATTGTTAACAAAAAGTTGTTGAAACAAAAATTGATGCATTTTTCGTTTATCTTTATCAACTGTATCAACATCATCTTGCTTGATTTGATTAACTTTCTCTTGTAATTCGCTGTTTCCACCCTCTGCACAGGTTATAGATCTATCTGCATTATCAAACGCCAGTTTTCTTGTCAGCATTTTAACATTAGTTGGAACGTGACCAAATATGTTCATTCGTGTAGTAGAATAATATTCTTCAACATAAGCAAGGTATTCAATATTAAAAGTAACTCTTCCAAATTCATCAAAATCAAAAGTGTGGGTTACGGGAGTTAAATTAATGCTAACAAAACTATTCTCAAGTGCTTTTTTTACATCACCTTTGAGAGGTGAGTTCCCTTCCTGCTTTGACCATCCAAAAACAGCTTTTAATCTAAAATTTAAAGCATCATTTTCTTTGTAATCTTTGTTTTTAATATTTTTTCCTGTTTTCAATGCGAGGTCAATGTACCTAAAGGCATATGTCCCAAAACCTTCGCCTTTTTTGACCGTTGCATATCTCACTCTTAATAGTTCTTCAAAGTCGGCTGCAAACAAGCTGAGTTTAGCTTTAATACAGCGTTTTTGTGCGAACATATCTTGTCCTTCAAAGCTTAAGTTGAACGACTTAATCCCTATACCAAAGCCTCTTTTATCTTTCTTTTTAAAAATATTCGCAATGTCTTCCCGATTAGCATGTGAGTCAAATGGGATTTCAACCTCCTCACTCGTGCTGGTGCTGTTGGCATTTGTCACTTTATAAAGTCTAATTAGCGGCTGTAAGGACGAAATTTCAGCATTTGTCATATTAAAGAAAGCATCCATGCCCGCTGCTGTAGTGAGTTTATTCATAAGTCCAAATGATTGCCCTTCAATCAGCAAAGGAGCATTTCCAACTAAACCACCTTTATCAGATTTTCTATAGGGTAATCTGCGTCTAATTCGTGGCTCGCCGTCAGGGTCTTTTGGTTTAACGCTTGTGTTATCTAAACTACGGCTATACGCTGCCAAAGTTGATATTTGTGACAACAAAATACATTGCTCTTTATATTCAATGATAGGTATTGCCATTAATTCATCGCCGGTCATGGCTGCGACTGCTTCGGCAGCTTGCGCTCGTTCTGCCGGATTTCCGCCATAATGGCCGGCCATAGCGCCGCCCATCATATGGCCGCGTTCCGTATCTAAATCTATATTGGCCAGCTCATCCAATTCGGCAGCACACTTAGAAAGCTTAGAATTATCTCTGGAAAATAATTTAAGTCGACTTAATAATTGCTTTAATTGGTTTAGCGGTTGAATATCTATACCTGTTCCATCCAAATCCGCTATAACTTTATCAGCAGCAGATGTTAATTCTGCGATATATCTCAGCGATTGCTCGTCTTTTTGGAAACCTTCAACTTCTGCGGCGCCGCTAGCTGCATACCTATAGCCACTACGATTGCTCATGTTGCTACCACGCTTCCATTGTTCAGCTGCATCCTTTAAAATAGGGAGATTATCTGGATATCCGGGATTTGATACGACATCACCGCTAATCGTGTTTCCCTGCCTACCCGAAATATGTGTAAGGGCTCTTGTACCAATTCGGCCGACATTACGATTTTCTCTATTGGCTTTTGATTGCGCTTCTCTAGTGGCACCTTTTTTCATGGCTGCTTTTACATCAGCAACTTTCTGTTCTTTTGTTCTAGTATCTGGATCTGGAACGGGATCAACGCCGGCGAGGTCTGGATCTTCCGTATTATTTTCTTGTGCAGCACCACCTATTACTTCGTCTATGGTGTTGAGTCCGCCAAGCTGCTGGGCGCCCAAGGCTTGTATTTGATCAACTAATTTATTATATTTTGTCGCCTCTTCAGCCACGCAAGTTGCGGACGCCATGATACCGGCGCAGTTTTTATTGACAAGCGCTTGATATTCTTTCGATTGCTGTTCTAAAACAGGGTTATCATGAGTGCTGGGATCTTTACCTAATTCTCCGCCGGCATGACATTTTATTGCATCAGACACTTTCTACACTCCCAATATAGTCGCAACATCTTCTAAACTAACCGGTATTTCAAGGACATCGCCTTTTTTTAAATGAGCTTCAGTGGGGACACCATTATACCATGCTATAAGCCACCACAATTCAGGATTGCCATAATATTTATTAGCAAGGTTATAGAATCTGTCTCCATACTTCCAAATATGAGTGTCAGTATTTAAACTAGATCTGTCGGCTACGTCTGGATGATATAAAAAAGAAGTTCCGTAATGTGTTATTTTTCTAAGCTTACGCATTTTTCTCGCAAGCTCAGTTGATGGCTCTTGATTGACGAATACAGGACTTTTATCATATCTTGACATTAGTACGACTCCGCTGCGGCAACGGCGGCTGAATCAATAGCCTCGTCGGCTGCTGTGTTTCCAGTGCCAGAATCGCTATATCCTGCGCCCTTAAGCTCTTGGCCCATAACCGCGGATTGGATATATGCCCTTTTCTCAGCATTTTTGATCTTGCCGGCTTCTAAGCGACGTTTATCTCGCCCTAAACGACCTTCACCACCGAAGAGACCTTTTGTGCCAAACATACCGCCATAACGAGCTTCGGCATTTTGCCTCATTTGTTCGACTTTGGCGCGGTTTTCTTCGGCTTGAATAGCATCGTTCCATGATTTACCCTCATAATCACTTCCCATTTCTTTAGGATTGAAAGTGCTGACACCGTAAGGGAATACTTCTGCTTGACCTTGGCTAAATTTATTGCTAGTATCCCAGCCAAGACTGTGTTCGTGAATTGGAGTAAACGAAATTACAATCTCAATAACTTTTGGTAGAACTGTGTTTTCAACCGTCTTGTTTGTTTGAGCATGCAACATTTCAAAAACACCTGATTCTCTATTTTCTAAATTATGGTTAACCGTAAGACTTGAAATAAAGCCAAGTTGGCCATGTTGTGGCTCAGGGCCCTTAGAACTGTATTCTTGGTAATATTTTGACTTTGCTTGTAAGTTTCTAAAGTTAGCCTCGTCAGTTGTACGTTTTATATTATTAGAATTTTGTAAAATATTCATGACCTTCATTCTAACCAAGGGGCCTTGCGAAATTGTCTGAGCTTCTTGAACATTTATATAATTTGGATATACACTTTGAATTAAAGTTTGAACTTTACCAAGGTTTTCAAATGCTTCGCTTTCGCTAGCCGCAGGTATTACAAAACTTAAATTAATAGTTCGGTCTGTCTGTACGAAATTATGAATTTTATCGGCGCGACCGAAAACTGACTCAGATTGCCAATTAGGTGTATATGTCTCGTTGTAAGCTGTTATAAAGGCTTTGAAAAACACACTAGTCTGACTAGCTTCGTGCAAAAAAGATATATAAAGCTTTTTATTGTTCGCAAGTGCATCACTTCCATCTGCATAAAAAACGTTGGCTTTTCTACCAACTCTATTAACCTTATATTTATGAGAATCAAAAATCTGGTTATAATAGTCGTATGCGGATGGTCCGGCTGGTTTATCGTCTGGCATTTATCTATGTTCTCCCTGCTATTGCCCTAGAGGCGCGTTTGTCTTGAATTTTTGTAACAACTCTTCCAAGTTTTTCATCACCGATTCTTACATCAATAACTGCATTCTCGGGTCCACTATTAATATAGGTGTTACTAGAAGAATTTTGTGCAATATTTGTGTTTGCAGCCGTTGGCGCAGCGGATCTGCCCACAGATGTTGCGTTTGCTGCAGCCATCGTTTTTTGCATTTTTGCAACATCAGCCGGTGGTCGTGGCTTCATTGGTTGATTGAATCTTTCTTCACTAAGACCTTCATCGCCTCCGAATAAACCACCTATGAAGTCCATTCCTTTGATAGCCATTTTGCCGACAAAAGAATTGGCAGCTGCATCTTTCATTTCACCCATTTTAGCCACCATTGTGGCAATCTTTGCAATAACACTATCAAGTATGCCGCCAAATATTTCCATTCCGCCGGTCATCACACCAAATGCTTTAGTTACAATTTCTAATGACGAAGCAAGCAAACCACCTGTGAACATATCGAAGAAACTCGGTGAATTTTTCTTCTTGAAAATTCCCATTAATTTCATAATTGTCGCGCCTAAAGCCGTTACTCCAACTATAACAGCTGCAACGACACCGATTACTTTAGCCAACGGAATTAGTAAAGCAAACGCAATCATGCCACCAACAACTTTTAGAACAGGAATATATTCTTCCAGCATTTTATTAAAGTTGCCAATACCACCAACGTTCTCAACAATCATATCTTTAAGCATCCCGAATCCGTCAATAAGTGCCTCAATCGGATAAAGAAAACCTTCCATTATCACAGACAAAGCTGAGACCTTCTCGCTACCTATTTTTATAGAATCAAGAAACGATGCTATCATTATGACAAGTCCCGGAAGACCACCAAAGGCAATCGCCAAGGTGGCTCCTAGTATTTTTACCATACCCTCATTTTCTTGAAAAGCAGCAAGCAAATTTTTGAGTCCAGATATTAAAGGTTTAACTATCGGTATCAATGACATCATGATCGCATTTAATTGTTCTTGGAAGGATGCAAGCTTTTTAGCTTCGAGGGCGGCTTTTTCATAGTCTTTGGTAGTTTTCCTTGTCTCGGATGAAACAGAATCCATATTACCGCTCAAAGCTAACGCGAGGTCGCCAACACTATCCAAGCCCATCGCATCTTTGTAAAAAAGTCTCTGTTGGTATGACATGTCATCAAAGGAAAGGCCCGTATCTAAAATAGCATCTCTGATCATTTCAAATCTGGCAGTTGGATCGGTCTCCATCATAAGATCCATAGCATTTACAAAGTTGCCACCAAGTGCTGCGTTTAACTTACCAGCTTGGCGGGCAGCGCCCTCAAACGTGTCGAATTGATTAACAATATTTAATATTTTTTGAACTTCCAAACCGGTGACCTTGGCCGCGGCAGCTAGATCTCTAAACGCCTCGTCGCCATTAGCGCCTAATTTCATTAAGGAATCTGACGCTTCTCCGAATTGTCCAGCCAAGACTTCAGGAGCAACACCAAGTTCTTGTGCAAATCCAACCATATTGAGCATTTCTTTACCAGCTTCTTCAGCGTTCATACCCATACCTTTTGTTAAAGTTTGTATACTTTTGGCGGTTTGTTCGTTAGAGACTCCAAATCTATCTAATAATGCGGTTGTTTTAATCAGGGTGTTTCTGACTTCAACATCCTGAATATTTGAGAAATCAGTAAAGCCATTGAAAAGCGCAGTCATGGCTTTGCCCGTATCTTTGGCCGTGGCGTTGAATGTGCGTGTTTCTTCGTAGGTACTGGCCAGTGAGCTTGCAAACTCCTCAGAAGCGCCTGTAGCCCTTCTAAATTCGTTCTGGGCGTCTCCTACTTCAACAGCAAGCTTAGCCATCTGCATCGCTAATGTAACAAGCCCTAATTTGCCAATTGAGCTACGTGCTGCCTTAAGTCCGCCGGAAAGACTATCCGCACCTTCAAAAGCATTTTTTATATTATTGCTTAGTTCGCTTTTTATCGAACCACCGATATTCTGAAGAGCAGAAGTAATAGCTTCGCCGCCGGCTTTGCCGCTAAACAGGGCTTGGGCTATGTCGCTGGCGCCATCACCAAATTTAGTGAGCCTCTTGTCAAGTTTTACTAAATTCTCAAGCTGAGCTTCCTGTTCTTTAGTAATTCCCTTTTCTGATAATGCTAGTGCTTTGAGTTGTTGAATCGTTGCTTTGCGGTGGGCGCGAGCGACATTGTTTCGCTCCTCCATCAAAACAGAGTTTTTATAACGATCCTTCTCAGAAGCAATAATAGTGTCTAATCGTGTCTTTGCTTCATCAAGACTTTTTACTTGGCGTTCATAGAGATCAACAGTGTTCTGAGCAGTATCACGGGCTTGCTGCAGCGCCTTCCTTAATTCTGTGCTTATATTTTGTTGCTTAAGAAGTTTGGCTATTTGCTGTTCGCTCAAGTCATTAAGAGCATTTGCAAATTCTATCTGCTTTTGAACACTGTATTCTCGATCTCTTTCAAGTTCATTAAGCTTTTCGGCTAATTTAACTTCTTCTTCGGTGGCCACAATAAAATCCTCTCAAAGTAAATAG
>MDTB01087585.1_pt1 | contig 16116 bp, 17 predicted proteins | sample 811161 | NCBI WGS metagenome assembly MDTB01 (sample SAMN05326650, study PRJNA326480) | marine metagenome | isolation source: seawater | place: Mediterranean Sea | collected 2009 | reverse complement strand
ATAAAGTAATGTTGCAATAGATATATTAGGTATCATCCATCTCGTTACAAATATAAATTCAGTGATAAGATTTGAAATAATTATAAAAAGAATAAATACAACAAATATTATTTTTGAAGTATTTATTTTATTTATAAAAATAATTTTTCCTAGAATTAAAAAGATATTTGTAGCGATAACTAAAAGAAGACTAAACCCGCCAAGAACAATAATCAAAGAGTGTATGCCATCAAAAAATCTAAACTCGCCATTAAGACCTCTGCCAAGAATAAAATAATAAGGCTCAGAAACGTCCAGAGCATAAATTAGATTATTAATTCTCCCCAATGCGCTGTCATCTGTAAAAGGACTTAAAATGAAGTAATATATTCTTGTTACTAAAAGATGATACTGATTTGTATAAATAAAATCGATTAATATTAAATACAAATTAATTAATTGAGACTCAAATAGATATACAAACAAATATGTAAATATGCAAAATAATGAAACATAAAAAATTATACGAACATTTATTTTCGAAATAATATTGTTATATAGAAAAAGTAGTAGCATACCAAAGTAAAAAAGGGAAAGAATTAACAGTGGATTTTTACTACCACTTAAAATTATTGCAAATATACAAAACAATTGGATAGTTAGTGAAATAATAAAGCTGTGCTTAAATTTATTTTTCCAATATAGTGCGTATGCTATTAGGTTTAAGGCTAGATAGTTGCCATACAAGTGGGCATCAGATCTTATTCGATCTTCAAAACCAGTAAAAGGATATGATATTCTCTTATTTCCAATAATCAGATCAAAATATACCAGTACTGAATAAATAAAAGCATAGGCGATTAATACTAAAAAAAGTGAGAATAATATTTTATTTAAGGTAACTATTTTGCCTTGAGCACAAACAAAATATGTTCCCATAATTGTTAAATAAATAATAATTAATTTGTATATATAAATTGCGCTACCCATAAACTCTTGTTTGTACTCTCCCATGGATACGAGGGTGCTTAATAATATGATAAATATTGATAAAAAAATAAAGATTAAATAGTCTTTTTTAATTTCAATTCTTGAAATTAACAAAAAACTAAAAAATATTATTATCAACTCTGATGGCCTTACAAAACTAACAATCTTATAATTTACTGGAAAAAGAATTATTATAAAAAAAAAATTTATTATTATTAATTTATCTATGGATAGTTTCATTTAATTTGTGTATCTATATTTATCTAGAAACCATTTAAACTTTATAACTGACGTAGCAAAATCTGGAAAAAAAATGATTATAATAAGTTTGATTTTGAATATAAGGTCAATACCAAGTGAAAAGATATCAATTAAACTAGATCTTTCTAAGAGGGCTTGATGATATAGTTCAGCTTTTTGAAAATCACTTTCGTTAATATTAAGAGCTTTTTTATGACTTTTTAGTTGTTTGATTTCATTGAGCAGCCATATTGATCTTTGTCGAACGACTTTCTCGTCGAAATTCATTACTCCACCCCATTCGCTCATTGAGTGTTGTCTATAAATATAAAGTTCATTATTTATATGTTTAATTTTTTTTGCGTATTTTTTTATTATGAATGTAAACCAAAAATCTTCTGCAAACAGATTTTCTGGGATCGGGAATATTTTTTTTGCTATTTTTCTTTTAAAAGACCAGGACCACCTTGGACTTGAAATCATATTTTCTATTAAATAAAAAAAATCTTTATTTAGGATAAACGGATTAAAAGTATATGTTACTATTTTTTGTAAACGTTTATTTCCAATTACAGCATTGTGGCAATGAGCATCGTATTTTTTATATTCATTCATATAATTGAAAAAATCATTTTTTAGTCGATCGTCTGAATCAATACATTTTATTATCTTGCCTGTTGACTTTAAAAATCCATAATTTAGAGCCGTAATTCTTCCTTTTTTCTTATTCTTAAAGATTTTTATATTTTTTCCTTTGATGCTTTTAAATATTTTTCTTTTTAAATTTGAAGGCTGAAGTCTATCAACAATAATGATTACTTCAAAACTTGCATTATATTTAGATAAATTATTAATATGATCTAAAAGATATTTGTCCAATTCTTTTGCAGGAACAATAAAACTTATATCCATAAATTTTCAATTTAAATAGAATATCCAGACTTTAAGGCATCGTCATAGAACATCTTAACTGTATCAAGTGAGTATTTTTTTAAATCATAATTAATTAGTTTAATTTTATCCAACAATGATGTAGTAACCGTTATTGCGTGACATCCAATATCATTAGCCTGAAATATATTTAATAATTCTCTTGGGCTAGCCCAAATTATTTCTGAATGATTATTTTTCTCTAGTATCTTAAGGGACTCTGAAATAGTACCCACTGGGTCTATACCTGTATCAGCAATTCTACCCGCAAAAATAGAGACATAACTTGGAACCTGATTATTAAGTGACTTGCTTACTTCTTCCACTTGCTCAATTGTCATTATAGCTGTTACATTAATTTTGATACCGCGATCAGTAAGTTTTTTTATCAAATCACATGATGAGTAACCTTTAGTATTAGTAATAGGTATTTTAACATATACATTTTCTTGCCATCCCGAGATTTTGATTGCCTGTTCTTCCATTCTATCAAAATCATCTGCAAAAACCTCAAATGAAATTGGTTTATTTTTAACTTTAAGCAATATTTTACTAGCAAACTCCTCGTAATTATTTATTTCCGCTTGACGCATTAACGTGGGGTTTGTTGTTAAGCCTTTGATCAACTTACTTTCATAAAGACGGAACATTTCATTTTCATTAGCTCCGTCAGCAAAAATTTTCACATTTAGGTTAAAATCATTCATTTGTACTACCTATGATAAAACGCAGAGCATCGTCTATATTTTCAAAACTGAATTTGTATTTGCTAGGATGTTTTTCAGAATAATGATGATCTATAAATACCGATTTACAATTACTATTTTCAGCTGCGTCCATATCCCTCCATCTATCACCAATTACAAAAGATTGATTTAAGTTTAAGTTATACTTATCTCTCGCTTCTAATATTAAACCATTTTTAGGTTTTCTGCACATACAATTATCAATGTCATCATGATAGCATACAAATATATCATCTAATAAATATCTTTCGGCAACTCTTATATTTATGAGATCCACCTCAACCTTTAGAACCTTTCCTCTTGCTACATCAGGTTGATTTGTAAATAAGAAAAAAAGGAAACCTTTTAATTTTAGCTCTTTGAACAGGTTTACCTGATTTGTTGCAAACTCAACATTATTATTATCATTTATTGCAACAGGGCTTCCCGATTTAATATCAGTTTTTATAAGAACACCGTCTCGATCAAAAAAAATTGCTTTTCTCATAAAGTTCAGAAAATAATATTAGCTGCTTTTTTCTGACTCCCATTTCGTTTCATTTGTTTTCAACTTTGGGTGAGAAACTAATAGATGCCATATCACTGATTGAAATGCTTCAGAATGAGGTGTAACTGCTTCATTATTAACATTAGGTATAATAATACATCGATCTGACTTTTCAGCTGCATAACCATCATTTCTTCCCACTATAGAGAAAATTTTAGCATTTTTCTCTAATGCAAAATCGATAGCACTTATCAAATTTGGGCTAATATTCTTTTTTAGATTACCTCCTCCAACTGAAAAAATAAAAATTGCATCATTTTTATTTAGCCTACTAATGCGTAACCATTCAATAAATATTGTTTTCCATCCCTCATCATTTATTCTAGCAGTAAGTTCAGAAACATTATCTGTTGCTGTATATGACTCGATTCCTACAATCTTTCTAAAATCATTAACTGCATGCGAACAATTGCCAGCACTGCCACCAACTCCCAAAAAAAATAATCTACCATTATTTTTTTTTACTTTTAAGATATCATCAACTAAATTTTCAATAATTTCTGCATCTAATAGATCAATAATTTTATTTGCCTCATTAAGATGATTTTTTGTAAAAGACATTATTACAACCTTTCTAAATACATTTTCATCTCTTCAATCCCCTCTTGTTTACCAATTTCATAAAATCTCGCATTTACTATATAGGGTATCATTTTATTTTTATTAATAAGTATTTTGTATGCCTCAGATAAATCATAAATTTCATTTTTTAAAATAGGAAATATTTCATTTTTTTTAATCAAAGACAGTCCGTAATCAATAAAACTCATTCTAGGATCATTTAGGCTTTTATCATACAAAAATATTTGGTTCTTTTTATAAATTACATTGCTTCGGTCATGTTTATTTTTGTTTTCATAAATTGTGAGGATATTATTTTTTTTCTCATCATTTATAAAATGCCCATATACGTCTAAATAATTTATTGGCAAATATGAGTCACCATACTGAACAAAAAATATATCTTCACAAAAATCTAAAGCTTTTTTTAGCGCCCCCCCTGTTCCAAGTTGATTTTGACCATCAAGCGTGTATGTTATATTCAAATCAAGATTATTTTTGCTATTCAATGTTGATATTATTTGATCAGCTAAATATCCTAGGCATAAATGAACATTCTGAAAACCCTGATTTTTTAAATACTTTAATTGATGAATAATAAATGGATCTCCATTTATATCAATCAGTGACTTTGGAATACCTGGTGCTATTTTAGTTAATCTTGTAGCTAATCCACCTGCTATAATTACTATTTGTACATTCATATGTTGATTTGCTTTGTTCCCTCAAAGTCAAATCTAAATCTTAATTCGTTAAGCCCTAAACTAGATAGTTTTCTTCTCAAGGTTCTTGCATCATTTGCGTAGAATAACAAAAAACCTCCACCACCAGCTCCAACAACTTTTCCACCAATTGCTCCATGTTTAAGAGCAATTTCATAATATTGATCAATATTATCGTTACTCATATTTTCTGACCTTTTCTTTTTCTGTTGCCAGTGCTTGTTAAGTAAATTTCCAAATTCTTCAACATTACCATCTTCAAGTACTAATTGAATTTCTGAGCACATTTCTTTTACAGAATGCATTTGATCTAGTATAAAAGCATCATCTTCTTTTGTTTTTTTATCTTGGTCATCTAAAATACTTGATGCCTTCCTGGTGTATCCTGTGAAGAAAAGAAGTAAATTTTCCTCAAGGTCACTTAGAGTTTCGTTTGAAATATTTAGATTCTTTGAAACTACACTCCCATTTTTTTTGATTTCAAATTGTTTTATGCCACCAAAAGACGATATATATTGATCTTGTTTTCCAATTGGCTCATTAAGTATATCAATTTCAATTTCACATGCCGCTTCAGCTAAATCGTATTTACTGATATCTAGATGCCGATATGAATGTAATCCTTTTATTAATGCTGTTGTGAAGCTCCCAGATGAACCGAGGCCAGTCCCTGATGGTATATCTGCTAATGTAGTTATTTCAATTTGACTATTTAATGACTCATATTTTCTCAAAACTTCTCTAAAAATTGGGTGAGCTATATCGTCAATTTTACTAACTTTTTCATTTTCAGAGTATTTTAAATAAATTCCATCTTTGAATGGTTTGATTATACTTACGTAAATGTATTTATCTATAGCGGCGGAAATAAATTGACCTCCAAAACGAGAATAATATGACTTTAGGTCGGTTCCGCCACCGCCGATAGAGATTCTTTGCGGGCTACGAACTATAATCATAACCGTTGTCCTTATATATTTTCTCAATAACTTCTAGGGACTTCATGGCATCATTTAAGGTTATAGATGGTTTTAAATTATTGCTAATCACATTATAAAAATCATCCATTTCTGTCTGCCATGATAAATCTTCTCCATCAAATATCCATTTTTTACTTTCAGGTGGGCCCATTTCAGGCAGCATTTTATAATGTATTAATTCTTCTGTGCCATAACTTCCACCAAGACCATTAATTTTAATTTTTCCTATTTTTCCATAAATTTCGAGAGAGAACATATTTTTCCACTCGGTGCAACTGACGTGTAAAAAAGCTGTCTGATAATTTTCTGTTTCCAAAATCATAAAGCCGTTATCTTCAACTTCCATTTCCCAAAAATATGTCTTTGCACTTGAATGAATTGTTTTGAATTCAGACTTAAACATCCATCTTGACAAATCAATCAGATGGCAACCCTGATCAATTATTTCACCTCCTCCAGAAATTTTTGGATCTGCTCTCCACTCATTTTCATAACCTAATCTTCCACCATGACCATATAGCCCCCTGATAAACATTAATTCTCCAAGTTTATTTTGATCTAGAATCTCTTTTGCTTTTAATATAGCTGGATGAAATCTGTGATTAAATCCGACGTGAATTTTTATATTTTTTTTATCAGCTAATTGGATCAAACTGAATACTTCCTTAGAACTAATTCCTGCAGGCTTTTCAACAAGCAAATGTTTATTGGCTTCAATACATTTTAAACATACTTCATAAATTAAATTGTTCGGAGTAGCTACAATGACCAAATCTATATCATTATTTTTAATTAATTCTTTCCAATCTGAATAATATAGAACATTTTTTAACTCCTTAGAAAATTCTAATTCAGGTTTAATATCAGCATATGCAATTAATTTACCTTTTCCTAAATTTTTTGCTCGCTTCTTTCCTATTAAACCTAATCCAATAATTCCTATATTCATTAATTATCACCCCACTTCAAATTTCTATCCTTGCCAACAATACGTTTTAGAGTATATACATCGCTATCTGAAATATCGTCTAAATTACTCAGCCATGTCTTATAATTATCCCACTGAGCGCTAATTAATTTTCCCGTGATACCATTACTTTTATCTGAAACCAAAAAATTAATGAGATCAATACCTTTTTGAAAACCAGCGCCACCATTTTCTTTTTGAACGATAGATTTATCATAAAATTCTTTTCCAACTTTTTTTTGGTCAGACTCTAAAACTTTATCAAGCATTTTTGTATTTAATGCACCAGGTGCAACCGCATTGACATAGATATTAAATTTTTTCATTTCACACGAAAGAGTTTCGACAAATCTAACAATACCTGTCTTTGAAACTGCGTAAGACGAAAAATTTGGCATTGGGTTTGTTGCTCCACCCCCAGAAATTTGTATTATTTTACCTTTTTTTTGTTTTTTAAAAGTTTGTATTAAACTTCTCATCGTAAGAATTGAACCAATTAAATTAGTATTGATAGCTTCAATCCACTCATCCCAATTATTATTTTCAATCGGTCCAATTGGGCCATATATTCCAGCATTATTAATTAATACATCAATCGTCGATAGTTCACTTTTGGTATATTTAATAAAATCTTCAACCTCATCTTTTTTTGATACATCAACATTCATAGATAATATTTTTTGATTATTTTTTTTTAATTTTTCAAAATATTTATGTGCTTCTTTAACATTACTAATGTTTCTTGCGCAAAATGAAATATTTGCACCTTTTTCAATCAAGTTTTCTATAATTTTTTTTCCAAAACCCTCCGTACCACCTGTAACAATTACATTAATATTTTCAAAATCATTTTTCATACTAATTGGACCCAACGGTATAATATTCTATTTTTTTTGAGTTTCTTATTTTTTTAAGGTGTGTATTTTGATCTAAAATTACAATCTTTTTTTTATTTTTAGCAAAATATCTATTTGTGATATTTTCATATAGCATCGAATATGTACATACAATTATAATGTCTGTATTTCTTATAGTACTAATCGGTCTACTATGAATTTTTATATTATTATCCCAACCCTTTGGAAGTATATCAATAAGTGGATCAAAAAGACTTAAATTTGCTTTTTTTAATAATAATTGATTGCCTATTTCAACTGCAAGAGATCTTCTGAGAGTATCGCTATTTTCCTTATACGATAAACCCCAGATTGCTATATTTTTATTAACCAACGAAGAAAACAATGTATTGATTTTATTCATAATCCATTTTTTATGTAGTTGATTACTAATTTTAATGCTTGATATCAGTTTATTATTTGTAAATCCCTGTCTCTTATTGGAAATCAGTTTTAAAAACTCAATATCTCTCGCCAATGTACCTCCTGCAAAAGGCCCACCTGCACTAAGATAGGCTTTATTGCCAATTCTTCCCTCAGTTTTAATTCCTTTTTCTACTTCACGATAATCTGCACCAACGATCTCACACAATGATGCAATTTCATTTGCAAATGATATACTCATTGCGAGAAATGAGTTTATAGAATGTTTAGTCATTTCTGCAGACTCAATTTTCATAAAAATAAGATTTCTACATATTGGGTTTAATAATTCTTTTAACTTTTGCTCTAATTTTTTATTATCACGACCAATCACTATCCTATCCTGAGAAAAAAAGGAATTAACAGAGTCACCAAGTCTAAGATTTTCTGGAATTACAATGAAATCAAAACTTAATTTATTTTTCTTTTTAAATTGTCTAACTGTTCCAGCGGGTAATTGTGAAGAGATTATAATTTTTGTTTTATTATCAATTTTTGGAATAACTTTTTTAATATTTCTTAATACCAAATCTACATTTGAATGGTCATTATTGTTCACTGGTGTATCGTAAGTAACCCACAAATAATCAAGTTTTTTTGGCAAATCTTCTATAGCATAAGTAAATCTTAAATTTCTTTTTTTATGCCCATTTTTAATAAGGTTAATAATTTTTGGCTCCGAGACTGGAGGAATATTATTTCTTAACTTTTCAATTCTTTTCTGATTAAAGTCTAGTCCGACAACGTCGTGATTTAATTTTGATAAACAGGCAGCAGTCACACTTCCTAAATGCCATAAACCCAAAACACAAATCTTCATTTTTCAAATAACCAATCATTTGACTGAAGATATCTTAGCGTTGATAATACACCCTCTTTAATTGAATATTTTGGACTCCAGCCTAATTCTTTTATTTTTTTAACATCTAAAAAAATAAAGGGGTTATCTCCTATCCAACCCCTATCACCTCCAGTATATTTCAGTTGAGGTGAGCAGCCTAACTCTTTAGTAATCCATGCAATTGAGTCATTTACTTCACAATACTCTTCAGTTCCTAGATTGAATATATTGATTGACTCACATGCCTCTTTAATGGCTATTTCCATTGCAGATATACAATCATGAATATGTAAGTAAGATTTTTTTTGCTTCCCATTGCCTAGAACTTCTAGTTTGCTTTGATTACTCAATAGTTTTTTATAAAAATCATATACATGTCCATGCGAATATCTTGGGCCAAGAATAGATACAAACCTAAATATCCAGCACTGCATGTTAAAACCATAGCAGAATGAAGTAATTAGACTTTCAGCGGCAACCTTAGATGCTGCATATAGAGAAGTTTGAATTGGAAAAGAATAATCTTCTGGAGTAGGAATTAATTTGCTTTCCCCGTAAACAGAACCTGTGCTTGAAAAGACAATTTTTTTAATTTCTGATTTTTTCATTGCTTCAAGTATTCTGTACGTTGCTACTGTATTTTGATCTAAATCTCTTTGTGTATTTTCTAGCCCGAATCTAACATCTGCGTTTGCTGAGAAATGATAAACTATTTCTGCACCATTAAAAATATCGCTCAGGTTATTACAATTTAATATATCCTCTTCTATGAATTTAAATTTTTTATTTAATAGGGCGTTCGTTAAAAAAACTTTTTTTCCAGTTGATAAATTATCGATGCCGACAACTTCATGGCCTTTTGTCAACAAATGATCTACAAAATTACTACCGATAAAGCCTGCACAACCAGTAACGATTGTTCTCATTATTGATTTCCCCCCAAATGATTATTTGCATCAGTAATAGAACTCAAGCCGTTTCTTTTTTTAATATACATAAGTTTCTTCTTTTCACTATTAATATTAATTAAAATACTAAAATATTTTTTGAACATATAGTACGTTTGCCTCAATGATATTAAAAAAAGTGAAATTAGAAATAAAAATATTATCACTAGGGTATTTAGTTTTCTAGATTTGATTTGTGACAAAAAATGTCTCCTAAATTGTCTGGATGAGTCCAGCTTAAGACTGCTTGGTAAAAAATTTTTAGCTAACGCACTTCCGTATACAATATATTCAACAAATTTGTTATTTATAAATTTATAATTAAATGGGATCTTGAATAATCCGGAAAGCACATAAATATTTAGTGCAAAATCAGATTTCTTATATAAAGATGGATTTATTTCAGGAGCTATATCTAGTCCGTCTTTTCTTGCTAATTCAAAATGCTCTAGTGAATTATCAATAATTTCTTCATCTTTTTTTGGCTCCTCTCCTTTTGCAATAGCAACCCCCATACTTTTAGGAGATGATCCTGTCCAAAATAATGGCTTACCCACTTTTAAATATTTTCTGGTAGAAAGTGAAATTGCAACTCCCGAATATACATCTGGCGTAACTTCATTGTAAAATTTACCTAATGAGTTTTTCTTTATTTCTTCAATTAAAGATCTATTTATTAGATTATTCGTGTAAAGTTGGGGTAAATCATAATGTTCTTTCAGCCCCGCAAGTACAAAAAATAAATCAATTTTACTTGACCTAAATTTCTCTTTAGAATTTTTTACATAATGCAATACAGTATTACCAAAAACATTCTCTGAGTTAGGCCAGAAAAAATAAGCTCTTTTAAATGAAATTGCTCTAACATTTTTCCACTTATTTGTTAAATAATCACAATGTGAAAAAAAATCTGGCATTAAACCATCGTCATCCCCTAGTATTGTAATCCATTCACCACAGGCATTATTTATGCACCATTCATAATGAGCAGCCATAGATAATTTTTCTTTTGGCCGAATAATTCTTATTCTCGAGTCCTCTATGTGTTTTAATAATTGTTCAGTATTATCGTTAGAGTGGTTTATACTTACAACTAACTCAAAATTGATGTTTGAACTCATTAATACACTATTTACTGCATGCATTAAATATTTTCCGCCATTCATCGTAGGTATGAGAATTGAATATTTTACTGCCATAAAAAATTGTAACTTATTACTTAATAATTTACTTAATAACTTTTGTTGGCTCACCAACTATATAAGGAGGATCGTAAACATTATTAGGCCGTGCTCCAAAATTAAGTAATTTTCTATTTCCAAATTCGTCAGCTATTTTACAAGCAAATTCTTTAATTGAGATACCATTTCCAGAACATATATTAAATTGTCCTTTGTTTTTTGAAATTGATGCGTCAACAAGAATCTTAGCAACTTCCTCAACATTAATGAAATCTCTTACTTGATTTCCATCAGATAAATCAGCCTGCTTCTTCTCGATCATTTTCTTTTTGATGTAAGGATAGAACCTATTTTCATCTTCACCTTCCCCGTAAAGATAAAATAGCCTGCACCATAAAAAATCTATATCTGTCAATTTAAAAAGACTTTTTAAATAAAGGTACAGAGCAGCTTTACTAGCAGAGTATAAATTCTCTGGACCTAATTTTGAATCTTCATTGAGTTTGCTATTTATTGGCTCATACTCAAAGCAAGTACCAATTCCTATAAATTTTTTTATATTATTTGAAATACAATTTTTAGCAAAATTTACACTTCCATTAAAACATTCAATATTTTTTTCTGAGTTTAAATAATCACCAGGTTTAACATACCAAGCTAAGTGAATAACCGTATCAACTCCATCTAAAACTTCATTCATCCATTTCTTATTTTCTAAAAATAAATCTTTTGTGATATGAATAGCTTTAATTTTTTTTTTTTCGAAATCACTTAATTTTTTTTCACTAGAGCAAACTATTTTACAATTTAAAGATCTAGATATTAGTTCTTTTACTACGTGCTTACCAACAAACCCTGTAGCTCCTGTAACTAAAATCATTTGGAAATTATTGGCCAGCTTTTATCTTTTTCAGAAATTTCTTTGATTTCAATCGGCCATTTTATATTAATTTTAGGATCATCAAATCTTGCTCCAATTTCTGACTCAGGAGCATATTTATTGCTCACCATGTAGTGAACTGACGTAGTTTCTGAAAGCGTAAGATAACCATGTAAAAAACCTTTGGGGACGTACATCATGAGATTATTTTTATCTGATAATTCAGCCCCATACCATTCTAAATACGTTTTTGAATTGGGCCTATTATCAACAATTACATCAAAAATATTACCCTGGGTACACCTTACAACTTTAACTTCACTATTTGGAGATTTTTGTTGGTGCAGCCCTCGAATAGTTCCCTTTTTATAATTCGCACTAAAATTACTTTGTGGGTAGTTTATTTCAAGATTATTTTGTATAAATAAATCCTCACAAAATACTCTTGCAAACATTCCTCTCTCATCTTGGACTGGTTTTAACTCTATCAGAAAAGCGCTGGCAAATGGAGTTTTGTGAAAATTCATCAATTATTTCCAATTCAAATTTGTATCTAAATAATTATTTTCTATAAGATTATTTAATACGTTAAGACGCATATAATTTGAAGCTCTAAAATCAGTGATATTAAACTCATTGATTTTCAAATTTTGATAGATTTCTTGAACAGTATCTTCGAGCTTCATTAATGGTTGATGATCAGGAGCTAGTTGCTCAAAGAGAGAAAAGTCAACTTTATAGGATCTTTTGTCAGGAGCTGCATCTTGGTTTATTTGAACTTCAACGCCTTTAATTTCTTTTGCTACTGTATGAGCTAAGTCTAAGACTTTGTAATTCCATGACATACTTCCAACATTAAGGCTTAAATAATTCTCACCATTTTTTTGGGTCCTAAACATAGCCCAATCAATTGCACGAGACATATCGTATACATCAATCAGTGGTCTCCATGGAGACCCATCGCTTAAAATCTTTATTTTCTTTAAAACTATTGCTGAAGCTACAAAGTCATTCAATACTAAGTCTAGTCTTATTCTAGGTGACCATCCACATGCGGTCGCAAATCTCAATGAAGTAATAATAAAATCATCAGATGCAATTTTTGATAAATCATCCTCAACAGCAATTTTTGATCTTGCATAAGCAGTTAATGGATCTAATTTATCATCTTCTGATTTTGTATTATTGCCTGAGGATCCATAAACACTACAGCTGGAAGCAAAAACAAAATTTTTAACTCCATATTTTTTTGCATATTTTGCTATTTTAACTGAACATTCATAATTTATTTCTTTTGTAACTTTCTCAAATTTGTTGCCCATAGGATCATTGGAAATTGCAGCAAGATGGACAACAACATCAATGCCATCTAAAATTTTTTCGTCGAAGTGTCTTAAATCCCCCCAATGCTGCAGGTTGTATAACCTATCTTGACTATCGTACTTATTTATAAAATCTCTAAGAAAAAATCCAGTATCGTACCCAATATAACTATATTCAGTATATTTAGATCTTAGATACTTTACCAATACTGGGCCTATGTATCCTGTGTTTCCTGTAACTAGTATTTTCATTCCCAAATTTTCCAAGGAGCTTTATTCGATGACCACATTTCTTCAAGTAAATTCTTGTCCCTTAAGGTATCCATGGGATACCAAAAATCATCATGCATAAAAGCCATTAGCTCATTTTTTTCTGCCAAAATTTCGAGTGGTTCTTTTTCCCAACTAGTTTTGTCATCAGATATAAAATTAATGCATTTAGGCGACAGTATAAAAAATCCACCATTTACAAATCCGTTTTCTCCTTTTGGTTTTTCTGTGAAGCCGAGGACTTTATTTTTTTTAATATTTAAAGATCCGTATCTTCCAGGAGGAGTTATTGATGTAACAGTAGCTATTTTTTTGTGTTCTATGTGAAATTTTATTTGTTCGTCTAAATTAACGTTTGATAAACCATCACCATAAGTAAAACAAAATAATTCTTCATTTTTAATATATTTATGTATTCTTTTTAATCTACCACCAGTTTGAGTCTCTTCTCCGGTATCAACTAATGTAACTCTCCATGGCTCTACATTTTTTTGGTGCACTTGCATCTTATTTTTTGACATATCAAAAGTAACATCTGACATATGTAGAAAATAATTTGCGAAATACTCTTTAATAAAATAGCCTTTATACCCACAACATATTATAAAATTATTTATTCCAAATGATGAATAGTATTTCATAATGTGCCATAAGATAGGCTTACCCCCAATCTCTACCATTGGTTTTGGTTTTGAAACTGTTTCTTCTGTTATGCGTGTGCCCAAACCACCTGCAAGAATGACTAATGAAAGATTTTTTTTAATTTTTTGTAAATTCATGGACTATATTTTCAAAGCAGATCTTAGAAGTCCCAATCTAAGGTTTATTCCTATGAAGGTCAATATAATGAGATATAGAAGACCAAAATAAGCAAAATTAATACTTAAAGGCATAAATAAAAAAATTATTAGTGTATGTCCATTTATTATAAAAAAGGGCATAAATAATTTTACAAAACTAAATAAGAAATTGTTAGCAGTAATAAATCTAATAATTTTAAAATTATCTCTTAATTTAGAACCTCGTTTTTGATTTTTATTATTTAATCTAACTTTAATTATTTGATGAACAACATCATGATCCAAGATTGTATAAAATAAATACATAAATGAACATACAAATGAAAAGATCCAATAATATGAGGTTTCATAATATAATGCTATAGATAAGATAACTGCTGAAAATTTACATAAGTCACTATAATGATCAAATCTTAATAAGTTTTTTCTTAAATTATTACTCATTCTTGCAACTGTTCCGTCACAAAAATCAAATAAAATAGATAGTGACCAAAATAATATAAATAATTTTATATTTTCAATAAATAAGCCGTAACAACCAAAAGCGCATGATAAAATTGATAGCCAGGTTAGTGTATTAGGAGTGAGCTTTAATTTATAAAAAATATAACTTAATGGATAAATGAAGCCATAAATAACTTTAACAATGTAGTTATTGTTAGCAGCTTCCTTATTAAAAAATTCTTCAGAGTAAAATTTAAATTTTATTTTTTTTTCATTCATTGCAGGAAATACTTCCTTGCGATATTAAGTTCATCATTGTTATCAATATTAACTAGCTGATCATTAATTTTTAAAAAACCTGAGTTTCTTGGCAATACAGTTCTATACTTAAATATAGCTTTCTTAGAAAATATATACGCGCAACCGTTTCTTATAAAAGTTTCCTCTAAAGATTGTCTGTTGATAAAATTTTTACCCTTATTATCGTAATATTGTAAATTGCTACCGTTTATCTTTAATTGTTTGATTGGATTATATTTTTTATCAATTTTATTTATTGTCCATAATGCATCTAATTTATTTTTTTTAATTTTATTTACAGCTGCTTTTAGGTGAGATATTTTTCTGAGAGGACAAGTAGGTTGTAATAAGCATATGTATTCATATTCTTTACCTAAAGCTTTAGCGTAAATTGGCCATGAATATTCTATTAATTGGAAATCTGTCACTCTTGATCCTGACAAGTGTCTAGGTCTTAATAATTTTTTTTCGGATAAAAATTCCTTAACACTATTTAAATAGTTCTTAGAGTCAGTACTTAGAACAATATCTTCAAATAGGTTTGATTTTTTTGCAACTTTGCATGTAATTTCAATAAGTGATTGACCATTTATTTTTTTTATATTTTTATCTTTTATTCCTTTACTGCCTTTTCTTGCAGGAATAAGACATAATATTTTAGACATATGATTATTTAATTAGTAAAACTTATTATATTGCAAAAAATGCTTCAAAGTGCAAAATATCGTAACATTTAATAACTGGATTTAGTTAAGATGTCTAAGTCAAAAATACAAATTATTGCTGAGATTGGTTGGAACCATATGGGAAATATTATTTTAGCAGAAAAAATGATAAAAGCTGCTAAAAATGCTGGTGCTGATTATGCAAAGTTTCAGACTTGGCAAGTTAAAAATTTAAAAGCGGGACCTTGGGATAATGATGGTAGAAGAAAAATTTACCAAAAAGCAGAGATAAACGCTGATGCGCATGCCAAGTTGAAAAAAATATGTGATAAATACAAAATAAAATTTTTAACGAGTTTGTTTAATCCAGAAGACTACGAAATTATTAAAAGTCTTAAGTTAGCTACAATAAAAATTCCATCACCAGAAAATAGAAATAAAGAATTACTTAAATTTGTTTCCAAAAAATATAAAAATATTTTTTT
>MDTB01076597.1_pt1 | contig 16118 bp, 14 predicted proteins | sample 811161 | NCBI WGS metagenome assembly MDTB01 (sample SAMN05326650, study PRJNA326480) | marine metagenome | isolation source: seawater | place: Mediterranean Sea | collected 2009 | reverse complement strand
TCTTATTGGAGCACAGGAAATGCTTATGCCAACTATCCAATCATCAGAAATATGGAAAGAAAGCGGAAGATATGAAGATTATGGAGAAGAAATGCTTAGAATTAAAGATCGCCAGGGAAGAGAAATGTTATATGGCCCAACAAACGAGGAGTTAATAACTGATATTTTTAGATCAAGCGTTAAATCTTATAAATCTCTTCCTCAAATTCTTTATCATATACAATGGAAATTTAGAGATGAAATAAGACCAAGATTTGGAGTTATGCGATGTCGAGAATTTTTTATGAAGGACGCTTACTCATTTGATATAAGCGACGAAGAAGCAAAGAAATCTTATAACAAGATGTTTTATTCTTATATAAGAACCTTCAAACGACTCGGGTTACAAGCTATTCCTATGGCAGCAGATACAGGACCAATTGGTGGAGATTTATCACATGAGTTTGTTATTTTAGCAGAAACCGGTGAAAGTCAGATTTTTGCTGATAAAAAAGTATTCGAAATAAATTTTGATAAATATGATACTTCAGACAAATCTCTAAAAAAAATGAGAGAAGATTACTCATCTATCTACGCAGTTACAGACGAAAAATACAAAGAAAAAGATTTTAGCGAAAAAGTTAAGAAAGAAAATCAAATTAAAACAAGAGGAATTGAAGTTGGCCACATATTCTATTTTGGTGACAAATACTCTAAACCTCTTGATTGCTTAATTGATACTCAGGTAGGTAAAAAAATTTCGGTTAAGATGGGATCTTATGGTATAGGAATCTCTAGATTAGTTGGAGCGACAATTGAAGCAAACTACAAAGATGATGTTATGAAATGGCCTAAATCAATATCTCCTTTTGAGGTCGTAATAATTCCTAACATAAGTAAAAATAATAAAGAAAACCTTCAAAAAGCTGAAAAAATATATAAAGATTTAAAAAAACAAAATATTGACGCATTGTTAGACGATGTAGATGAAAGTATGTCGAATAAATTTAAAAAACACGATTTGATAGGTGTTCCTTATCAAATAATAATTGGTTCTAAATCAGAACAAGGCAAATTCGAATTTAAAGAACTTAACTCACAAACTGAAATGCTTAGTTTAGAGAGCATAAAGTCAAAACTTAAAAAAAATTAAATTGTTTACTAAAGCTGAAAGATTAATTTCACTAAGAAACTTACGTCCAAAAAAAAAAGAGGGATTCTTGAAAGTAATTTCAATCTTCTCTTTTTTAGGAATTATGATTGGAGTGGCAACATTGATAATAGTTATGTCAGTTATGAACGGATTTAAAACTGATTTAACAAAAAAAATTTTAGGCTTAAATCCACATATAGTAGTTCAATCCAATAGTTATAAAATTGAAAATAACTTCGAGGAAACTCTAAAAAAAAAATTTAAAGATATTGTTATTTCAAGAACATATTCAGGAGAAGGTATTGTAGTAGGTAATGAAAACGCTAAGGGGATAATTATCAAAGGAGTTAATAAAGACAATATTGAAAAATTAGATTTCTTACACAAAAAACTTTTCAAAGGTAATATAAAAAAATTTGAAAAAAATTCTGCCTTGATTGGCGCAGAATTGGCGTTTAACTTAGGTTTAGAGGTTGGAGATAAAATTAACCTTATGTCTTCAGCTTTTATATCGACACCACTAGGAGGTTTCCCTAAACAGGAGTCATTTTTAGTTTCAGGAATATTTAGAACTGGTTTTTATGATTTTGATCAAAATTTAGTATTTTTAAATCTTTCAAGCGCTTTATCTATTTTTGATAAATATGAAAATGATCAAAATCTAGAAATTTATTTAAAAGACCCAATGAAAGCAAATAAGTATAAAACAGAAATACAAAAATTAAATCAAAATTATTTTATATATTCCTGGTCGGACCTTAATAAATCTTTTTTTAGTGCACTTAAAGTTGAAAGAAATGTAATGTTTTTAATTTTAATGCTTATTTTAATTGTAGCAGCTTTTAATATTATCTCCGGCTTAACTATTTTAATAAAAAATAAAACAAAAGAAATAGCTATTTTAAAAACTTTAGGTCTCAGCAATAAATCTATTAAAAAGTCTTTTTTTTTAACTGGTTTTACAATTGGTTTAGGCGCCACAATCACAGGAATTTTCATTGGCATCATCTTTTCTTTAAATATTGAATCTATAAGGCTATTTTTATCAAATACATTTAACTTCGAACTATTTCCCTCTGATGTTTATTTTCTTGAGAGACTTCCTAGCGAAATAAATACCTACTCAATTTTGATTGTTTTTATATTTTCATTAATTATATCTGCATTAGCATCATATCTTCCAGCTATGACTATATCTAAAATGAAAACTTTCAGAGCTTTAAAATATGAATAAAATTTTATTAGAAACTGTAAATTTAAAAAAGACATTTGATCATAAAAATGGAACTATAGAACTTTTTAAAGATGTGAACCTTAAGATTAAACGAGGAGACTTAATAGCACTTACAGGCCCGTCTGGGTCGGGAAAATCCTCTTTTTTACATTTACTTGCTTTACTAGATTCTCCTACAAAAGGTAAAATTTTTATAAATAATCAGGATACAAAAAACCTTAGCGAAGAACAAAAAGATCAAATAAGGAGAGAGAGAATATCAATTATTTTTCAAGACAACAATTTATTGTCAGATTTTAACACATACGAAAATGTTATGATGCCCTTAATAATAAAAGAAGAAAAAACTTCAACCGCATCTAAAAAGGTAGATAAAATTTTAAAAGATGTAAAAATATTAAATAGAAAAAATCATTTTCCAAGTGAAATGTCTGGTGGAGAACAGCAAAGAGTTGCAATTGCTAGAGCTCTAGTTGCTGAAACAGATTTAATTTTAGCTGATGAGCCAACTGGAAATTTAGATTATAAGACTTCAGAGAATATATTTTCTTATTTTTTAAAACTAAAAAAATTAGACAAAGCAATAATTTTTGCAACTCATAATAGAGAACTTGCTAACAAGGCAGATTATACATTGAGTATTTCTAAAGGTAATATAAAACTCTTTAATGCCCTTTCAAAATGAACAATTTAGTCATTTAAAAATACATACCCAATATTCAATCTGCGAAGGAGCAATTAAAATTGATGAATTGGCGAATTTCTGTAAAAATAATAAGATAAAAGCTATCGGCCTAGCAGATAGTTACAATTTATGTGGTGCTTTAGAATTTGCTGAAAAAATAAGTAAAGTTGGCACCCAACCAATAATTGGAACACAAATAAATATTTTAGTAGAAAATAAAATTGGCAAAATAACTTTATACGCAACCTCTGAGGAAGGATATAAAAATTTAACTAAATTATCTTCAAAAAGTTATTTAAACAATAAAAATTCTAATGAACCATATTGTACTATAGAAGATTTAGCTCTTAATAATAAAGACATAATTATTTTAACAGGCAATTACAATAATTTATTCGGAAAATTATTTTATTCAAATCAATTTAAGTTGATTGATAAAATAATGGACAAATTAAAAAACTCTTTTAAAAGTTTTATGTATATCGAAATACAGAGGCACGGTGAAAGCCAAGAGCAAATTTTTGAGGAATACTTATTAAAATTATCATCTAAATATGATGTCCCTATAATTGCCAGTCAAGAAGTTTATTATTTGGAGTCTAGTATGTCAGAAGCACATGATGCATTAATTTGTATAGGTGAAAAACAATTTGTTGATAATCCAAATAGATTTCGGTTTAATAATCAACACTTTTTCAAAAAGGATGAAGAAGTTCAAAAATTATTTAAGGATATTCCAGAAGCTTTAGCCAACAATTATAATTTTCCTTTTAGATTTAAATTTAAACCTAAAAAATCAAAGCCTATTCTACCATCAATATCCAATAATAATGGCATTACAATTGAAAAAGAACTTATGGATCAAGCGCAAAAGGGTCTTGATGAAAGACTCAAACATTTTATTTTAAAAAAAAAAAAAGATAAATCTATCGAAGAAGTTAAAAAAATTTATCAGGATAGATTGTTACATGAATTAAACATTATTAACTCAATGAATTACTCTAGCTATTTTTTAATTGTATCAGACTATATCAAATGGGCTAAAAATAACTCTATTCCAGTTGGACCTGGAAGAGGATCTGGAGCCGGTTCCTTAGTTGCTTATTGTTTAGATATAACTGATCTTGATCCTATTGAATTTGATTTAATATTTGAAAGATTTTTAAATCCAGACCGAATTTCGATGCCAGACTTTGATATAGACTTTTGCGAGGAACAAAGAGACAAAGTTTTTGAATATTTAAAGTCAAAATATAAAGATGGGGTCGCCCACATAATTACTTTTGGAAAATTAAAAGCAAGAATGGTTCTAAGAGATGTTGGCAGAGTATTAGGTTTGTCTTATGGACATGTAGACAAAATTTGCAAAATGGTTCCATTTGATCCGTCTAGACCACTGACTCTTCAAGAGTCAATTAATAGAGAACCTAGATTTGAAGAGGAAATTAGGAGTAATGGCAAGATTAAAAAACTTGTGGATTTGTCTTTAAAGCTGGAGGGATTAAATCGAAATATGGCAACACATGCTGCTGGCGTAGTGATTGCTGGTAATAAACTTTCTGAACAATTCCCCCTCTATTTTGACCAAAGTTCAAATTTAATTTTGCCTTCAACACAATATGATATGTATTCTTCAGAAAATGCGGGATTAGTAAAATTTGATTTACTTGGTCTTAAAACGTTAACAGTAATCAATAAAACATTAAAGAGACTAAAAATTAAAAAAATAAACTTGGATATAAGTAAAATTAACGTTGATGATAAAAAGGTTTATGAACTTTTGTCAACTGGCGAAACTACAGGCTTATTTCAATTAGAAAGTACTGGAATGAGAGATGTAATAAAACAGATGAAGCCAAATAAATTTGATGACATTATTGCATTAGTAGCACTTTATAGACCCGGACCAATGAGCAATATACCAATATATAATGACTGTAAAAATGGAGTTAAAACTCCTCAATATATCCATCCGATACTAGAAAAAATATTGAAGCCAACATACGGAATTATTATTTATCAAGAGCAGGTAATCCAAATTGCCCAAACACTTGCAGGATTTACAGCGGGAGAAGCAGATATTTTAAGAAGAGCAATGGGTAAGAAAAAAAAAGCTGAGTTAGATAAACAAAAAGAAAGATTTATTAATGGAGCTACAAAAAAAGGCATAAAAAAAGATGTAGCAAATTTTGTTTTCACCAAAATCGAACCTTTTGCCCAATATGGTTTTAACAAAAGTCACGCAGCAGCCTATGCTTTAATAGCGTACCAAACTGCGTATTTAAAAACTTACTACAAAGAGGATTTTATTGCGGCTACAATGTCAACAGAACTCACCAATACACCCAAGTTAAGAGAATTTGTTTCTGAACTTAAAAGATTAAAAATTAAAATAATTAGACCATCAATAAATAATTGCCACGCAGATTTCAAAACAGAAAAAAATATTATTTACTATGGATTAGGAGCAATTAAAAATGTTGGTTTTGAAGCAATCTCAAACATAGTCAACGAAAGAGAAAAAAATGGAAAATTTAAGTCATTAAATGATTTCATTAGTAGAGCAGATTCTAAAGATGTAAATAAACTTCAATTAGAAGGCCTAGTAAAAGCAGGTGTATTTGATGAATTTGAAACTGATAGAAATAAAATTTTCAATTCTATACCTAAAATTATTCAAAAGATTAAAAATATAAATGATGATAAACTTAAAAATCAATCAAGTCTATTTGATGGATTGAGCGATATGAAAACAGATTTTGAGCTCGATCAATCAAACACATGGAGTAAAAAAGAGCTTTTAAATGAAGAATTTAAATCATTAGGCTTTTATATTTCTGATCACCCTTTAAATGAATATATAGAAATTTTTAATCAATTAAAAATTTCTTCCTATAAAGAATTTTTTAACAGTACAGACAATGAAGCTCAAGTCGCTGGTACAATAATGTCTATTCAAGAAAAGAAAAGCACAAAAGGCACACCATTTGCGATTATAAAATTTAGCGATATAGAAGGTGAATTCGAACTATTTTTGTTTGCAGAAAATTTTATTGAAAATAGGGAAAAGTTAAAAGAGTCAGAGTCATTCGTTATGACTCTTCAAAAAGACAAATCAAATATTAATCAATCAAATGTTCGAATTAATATTAGAAAGATATTAAGCTTAGACGATATTATTAACAAACCGTACTCAAAAGTGACTATCGAATTAAACGAAGAATGCGATATAAATGACTTAAACAAATATTTAAAAAAAGAAGGCGAAACTGAAGTAAATTTGATTATTCATAATAATAATAAAAAGATTTACTATAATTTAAAAAATTTAAGAGAATTTGATTTTAATCATCTAAAAACAATAAAAAACAAGAAATATGTTAAAAAAATAACATTTTAGAAGCTTGATTTTTTAGATCTGTTGTATATATCAATACTAAATTTCGCACACAGTTTTAAGGGCGAAGCCCTCCCGGTCCATTTATTTGGAGGCACTGTGGTGGATTAACCGGAAAATTATATGAACGTACCAAAAGTAGATATTAAACAATTATTAGAAGCTGGGGTCCATCTTGGCCATAAGACACTCAGATGGAATCCAAAGATGAAGCAATATATTTTTGGTGAGAAAAATTCTATTCATATAATCGATTTAACACAGACTGTAGAGTTTCTTAAAAATGCATTAGTACAAGCTCATAAAACAGTTTCTAGCGGAGGAAAAATACTTATTGTCTCTACAAAAAAACAAGCATCAGAACAAGTAAGCGATCTAGCAAAAGAAACGAAACAATTTTTTGTTAATTATAGATGGTTGGGAGGTATGTTAACGAACTGGAATACAATTCAAAACTCAATAAAAAGATTAAAAAAATTAGAGGAACAATTGTCAAAAGAAAATATTGGTTTCACAAAAAAAGAAATTTTAAAATTCGGTAAAGAAAAAGAAAAACTTAATAGATCCTTAGGGGGTATTTCAGAAATGAAAAAACCGCCTGATTTGATTTTTATAATAGATACAAATATAGAGTCACTTGCTGTAGCTGAGGCTAAAAAACTTAAAATTCCGATAATTGCTGTTTTAGATACAAATTCAGATCCAACAGGCATCGATTTCCCAATTCCTGGGAATGATGACGCTAGACGATCAATTAATCTTTATTGTGAATTGTTAAAAAGCACAATTAAAGATGCAGAACAGTTTATTAAAACTACTGATGAAAAAGAATTAAGAAAGTCAGAAAAAAAAACTGATATTAAAAAAAAATAATCTAAAGATTAAATATAATGTCTAATAAAGATTTTCTAGATAATATTAAAAAATTAAGAGAAATGACTGGCGTAGGATTTAAAGATTGTAAACTAGCTTTAGATAACACAAAAGGCGACATTGAAAAAGCAATTGAATTTTTAAGAAAGAAAGGTATAGCCAAAGCATCAAAAAAGATGAGCAGAACTGCATCTGAGGGTTTGGCACTTGTAAAGGAAAGCAATGGAGAAATATCAATAATAGAAATAAATAGCGAAACTGACTTTGTAGCAAAAAACAAAGATTTTATTTCATTTTGTAAAGAGTTGTCTGAAATAAATTTTTCAACAAGAGGGGATGTTGATAAATTAAACAATTCAAAAATGAAAGATGGTTCAATAGTTAAAGAGAATTTAGTAAATCTTATAGCCAAAATTGGTGAAAAAATTACAATTAGAAGAACTAAATTTTTTGAAAACAAAAAAGGTTTAAACTTTTACTATGTTCATTCAGCATTAGAAAAAAATATAGGCAAGATAATATCTATAGTTAGTTTAGATGGAATTGTTAAAGGAAAGAACGATGAACTAGGCAATAAAATTTCAATGCATATTGCTGCCTCAAACCCGTTGGCTATAGACAAAAATGGTATAAAGAAGGAATTAGTTGATAAGGAATTAGAAATCATAAATGCCGAACTAGCTAACACTGGAAAGCCACCTGAAATGGCCGAAAAAATATCCAAAGGTAAAATCTCAAAATTTTTAAATGACAATACTCTTTTAAATCAAATATGGATTATGGATCCAAAAAAAAAAGTTTCTGATATACTAAAGGATAATAAAATCGAAAAAGAAATTACAATTTTAGATTTTGTTAGATTTAAAGTTGGCGAAGGAGTTTAAAATGAGTTCAAATTTTGATGAAAACAATTATTCATCTAAAATGGAGAAAACTATTTTGGCGTTTAAAAAAGATCTTTCAACTTTAAGAACTGGACGAGCTAACCCAAGCATGCTGGATACTATTAAAGTTGATGTTTATAAACAACTCCTTCCTATAGAGCAACTTGGAACAATAAGTGTTCCTGAAGCAAGATTAATTTCTATTCAAATTTGGGACAAAGCAAATGTATCCCTAGTAGATTCAGCAATACAAAAATCCGAATTAGGCATTAATCCTCAAATAGACGGTCAAATTATCAGATTAAGAATACCAGATCTTACTGAGGAAAGAAGAAAAGAACTGATAAAAGTATTAAAAAATATGGGAGAAAAAAGCAAAATCTCAATAAGAAATATAAGAAGAGAGGCTAACGAAGATTTAAAAAAAAAATTAAAAGATAAAATAATTTCTGAAGATGAAAATAAAGGTTTTGAAAAGAACATACAAAAATTAACGGATACAAATATTTCTAACTTAGAAAAGATTTTATCGGAAAAAGAAAAAGAGATACTACAAGTATGAATAAACTCAACCACGTTGCCTTTATCATGGATGGTAATGGCAGGTGGGGCCAAAAGAAAAAAAAAGGAAGAAATTTTGGTCATTTACATGGGGTAAAAGCAGTAAAGAAAATTGTTGAAGCTTCCTTAAAAATTAAGATTCCTATAGTTACATTTTATGTTTTCTCCACAGAAAATTGGAAAAGGCCTAAATCTGAAATTAATTTTTTATTTAAGTTAATTATAAGCTATTTCAAGAAGGAATTAAAAAGTGTAATTGCAAACGGTATTAAAATTAACATTATAGGGAATACTAAAAAACTACCATATAAAATTAGATCTTCGTTAAATGACGCAACAAATTACACTAAAAAAAACAAAAAGATTATTGTTAATTTAGCAATAAATTATGGTTCAAAGGATGAAATAATAACAGCTTTAAAAAAAATTAAAAAAAATATTAGCATTAAATCTTTAGAAAGAAACCTTTATACAAAAAATTTGCATAATCCAGATATTCTTATTAGAACTGGTGGTCACAAAAGATTAAGTAATTTTATGTTATGGCAGTTAGCTTATTCAGAAATATATTTTTTAAATAAACTTTGGCCTGATTTTAATAGCAAAGATTTACAAAATATAATTAGAAGTTACAAGAGGACAAAAAGAAATTTTGGATCAATTTGATATGAAAAAAAATTTAAAAAAAAGAGTTTATACTTCAGTCTCTTTACTATTATTACTATTTTTGATGTTAATTAATAATTATATATTAGGCTATATTTTGATAATAACCGGGGTATTTTCAATCATAGAATTTTTAGAGATGAATGCAATTATTTTCAAAAAGAAAAAAATAATATCAATTTTAAGTAATATTATATTCATTATTTATATTTTTGTTTTTTGTTCAGCTTTATTAATATTTTCAAACTTTGTTCATTTAAAGATTATGATTTTTATAATTATACTTACTTGTATAGCATCAGATATTGGAGGTTTTGTTTTTGGAAAGATCTTTAAGGGCAGGAAATTAACAAAGATTAGTCCAAATAAAACTATCTCCGGGGTCATTGGTTCTATAATTTTTTCTTGTATAACTTTTTTCTTTGCAATTTTTTATTTAACAAATAATTTTAGTTTAGTAATTTTACTCGTTGCCATCACAACTTCTGTGTCATGCCAGGCAGGAGATTTATTTTTTTCATATCTTAAAAGAAAATCATTTTTAAAGGACACTGGAAATTTATTACCTGGTCATGGGGGTGTGTTAGATAGAGTAGATGGTATTTTGCTGGGAGTGCCAATTGGATTTATAACTTTATTAGTTCTTAATTAACATGAAAAAAAAAATTTCAATTTTAGGATCTACTGGCTCTATTGGACTGAACTGTTTAAAAATTATTAAAAATTATAGTTTTTTTAAAGTAAATATTCTAATAGCTAATAAAAATTATCGCTTAATTTGTAAACAAATTAAAGAGCACCATCCAAATATATTTATTATTTACGATAAAGAGACTTACCATAAAGTAAAAAAAAAATATAAAAAAAAAAAAGATAAAGATTTTTAATAGCTTAGATATTAAAGATTTCTTTTTAACTAAGTCTGATATTACTATAGCTGCCATTCCTGGTATAGCAGGATTAAAACCAACAATTGAATTTACAAAAAAAAGTAAAAAAATTTTAATTGCTAACAAAGAGTCAATTATTTGTGGATGGAATTTAATTAAAAAAACAGCATTTAAAAACAAAACCAAGATTATTCCTGTGGACTCTGAACATTTTTCAATTATGAAATTGTTAGAAAGTCACAAGATTAAAGAAGTTAGAAAAATATATCTAACTGCTTCAGGTGGTCCATTTTTTAATATTCCACTAGCAAAATTAAATAAAGTTAAACCTCAAGAAGCTTTAAAACATCCTAAATGGAAAATGGGAAAAAAAATATCAATTGATTCAGCAACTATGATGAATAAAATCTTAGAGGTTATTGAGGCCCAAAAGATTTTTTCTATTAATCAAAAGATTATTGAAATCGTAATACACCCTCAATCTTTGGTACATGCAATTGTTGAGTTTAAAAATGGACTATACAAATTTCTTTACCATGATACGACGATGATCATCCCATTAGCTAATGCAATATTAGAGAAAAACTTTGATGTTAGAAATGTTTTAAAACCCAAAATGATGAATAGAAAAAATTTTTCTTTAAAAAACTTAAATTTTTATAAAGTTGAAACCAAAAGATATCCAGTAATAAAACTTAAAAAAAGACTAAATGAATACAATTCTACCTCTATTATTATCAATGCAGTAAATGAAATATTAGTTGATCAATATTTACAAAAAAAAATAGACTTTACGTCTTTTTATAACTATTTTTTAAAGGTACTGAATGATAGAAATTATAAGAAATATGCTATAAAGATACCTAAAAATATAAGTCAAATATTAGAAATAGATCAATGGTCAAAAAAAGTTATAAGCAAGCATTTAAAATTAAGAAAATATGCATAAAATAATTTTAATAATATTAATTACCATATTTATTTCTCCTTTTTCAAAGGCCGAAATTGTTAAAAAAATTGAAATTTTTGGTAATAAAAGAATTAGCTCAGAAACAATAAAAATTTACGGGAATATTGAAAAAAACAAAAATTACAGTGACAAAGATTTAAATTTAATCTTAAATGATCTTTACAATACAAATTTTTTCTCAGATGTTAAAGTTCTATTAAAAAATAACGTTTTAAAAATTAATCTTGTTGAGTATCCTACAATAAATCAATTAATAATTCTTGGTGAACAAAAAAAATCTTTTGTAGAAGAAATTGAAAAAATTATTTTCTTGAAAAAAAATGGATCATTTATAAAAAATAAATTGTCCCAAGATATTGAAACAATAAAAAAGGTATACGGAACAATTGGTTTCAATTTTGTCAATGTTGAAGCTAAGGTTAGAGAAATAGATGAAAATAATCTAGACTTAATTTTTGAAATTGACAGAGGAAATCAAACTAAAATATCTAAAATTAAGTTCACAGGCGATAAAAAAATTCGAGAAAAAAGATTAATAGATATTATCGCAAGTGAAGAAGATAAATTCTGGAAAGTAATTTCAAGAAATACAAAATTTAGTCAAAATTTAGTCAATCTAGATATAAGGCTTTTAACAAACTACTATAAATCTTTGGGTTATTATGATGTAAGTGTTACTTCTAATTCTGCAGAGTTAAAAGAAACTGGGAATGTTGAGTTAACTTATTCTATTGATGCAGGAAATAGATATATAATTAATAAGATTAGTACAAACATAGATAACGTTTTTGATAAAAATATTTTTTACTCTTTAAACGAAAAATATAAAAAATATATAGGTTCTTATTATTCTCCATTTAAAGTTAAAAAATTATTAGAAGAAATAGATGAAATTATTGAAAGTAATAATATGCAGTTTGTTGAACACAACGTTGAAGAAATAATTGAAAATGATAGTATTAACGTCAAGTTTAATATTTTTGAAGGTGAAAGAGTCCTTGTTGAACGAATAAATGTTCTTGGTAATACAATCACTAATGAATCAGTTATTAGAGCTGAGCTCGAGGTTGACGAAGGCGATCCTTTTACTGAACTAGGATTAAATAAGTCTGTTTCAAATCTGAAGTCTAGAAATATTTTTTCCACAGTAAATTCTAAAGTTAATACAGGATCCAGTTCAGACTTAAAAATTATAGATATAAATGTTGAGGAAAAACCCACTGGTGAAATTAGTGCTGGTGCTGGAATTGGTACAAATGGAGGGAGTATAGTATTTAACGTAAGTGAAAATAATTTTTTAGGAGAAGGAAAAAAAGTTTCATTTGAGACAGATATTAGCCAAGAAAGTGTTAAAGGGAGATTAAACTATTCTGATCCAAATTATGATTTTTTAGGCAACTCATTTAATTATTACTTAAGTAGCACCGCTAATGACAAACCAGACCAAGGTTACGAGAATACCCTAATTAGTGCGGGTGTTGGTACAGCTTTTGAGCAATACAAAGATATCTACGCCTCATTAGGTATTTCAGCAAATTATGATGATCTTAAAACTGAAAATTCTGCTTCAGATTCTTTAAAAAAACAAAGTGGTAATTTTAGTGAAATTTCTGGAAATTATGGATTTACTTACGACAAAAGAAATAGATCTTTTATGCCAACAGATGGTTCAATAATATCTTTTAACCAAGTAGTCCCAATTTTTGCTGATAAATCTTATTTAGGAAATACGCTGTTATTTAGTTCTTATAATTCTTTGACTGAGGATGTTGTTGGAGCGGCAAAATTTTATGTATCTGCAGTTAATGGTATAGGATCAGATGATGTCAGAATAAGTAAAAGAAGATTTTTAAGTTCAAAAAGATTGAGAGGTTTTAAAAGAGGAAAAGTTGGACCAACTGATGGAACTGATCATATTGGTGGAAATTATGCTTCGTCCTTAAATTTTGAGGCAAATTTACCAAATTTACTTCCAGAAGCAACAAAAACCGATATAAGTCTTTTCTTAGATTTTGGAAATGTGTGGGGAGTTGACTACGATAAATCAATAGGAGAAAGTAATAAAATTAGATCTTCTACGGGAGCTGCTGCGAGTTGGATTTCACCTTTAGGCCCAATGACTTTTGTATTATCTAGAAATATATTAAAAGCTGACTCAGATGAAACAGAGGGTTTTAATTTTAACTTAGGAACAACATTTTAATGATCAGGAAATTTAATAAACATATTATTTATTTTTTTGTAATTTTTTTAGTTTTTCCAACCAACGTTAGTTCTGATGTTCCATATTTTGTAGATTTTAAATTTATCTTAAATAACAGCAAAGCCGGTGGAGAAGCACAAACATTCCTTAAAAAAAAATTAACGAATGGCTTTAAGAAAATTAAAGAAAAAGAAAAATCAATACAAAAAGAAGAACAAGTAATTATTACCCAAAAAAAAGTTTTAAGTGCAGAGGATTACAAAAAAAAGGTAACTGCTTTAAGAAACAAAGTATCTAATTTACAAAAAGAGAGAAATTCTCTTTTAGATGAAGTTGCAAAACAAAGATCTAAAGCCAGAAGTGAACTATTAAAAGCTTTGAATCCAATTATATCTAATTATATGAAAGAAAAAAATATTAGAATGGTTGTTGATAAAAAGAGTATTCTACTAGCTGATGAAAACTTAGATTTAACAAAAGAGATTATTGAAATTTTGAACAAAAACTTAAAAACAATCAAGTTAAACTAACTGATTTTGAAAAAAAGGTGACTTTTTTTAAGAAAAAAAATCTTAACAATATCAATAAATTTTTTCCTAATTTAAATTTGAAAAAAAACTCAAAATTAAATGAGATAAAAACTTTAGATAAAGCAAAAAAATTTGATCTTACCTTTTTTGACTCTATTAAATATAAAGATAACGCTCAAAATACAAGTGCTTCATATTGTATTACAACAACTAAATTAGAAAAATTTCTTCCTAATACAATTAAAAAAATATTAGTAAAAAACGTACTTTTTGAATTAGCTAAAGTTCTAAAAAAAATATATCCAGATTCAGATATAGATCATCCTGATTTATCATTGAAATTGGGATCTAAACTTAAGTATAAAAGTGTAAAACTTTGTAATAATGTTTTAATTGGTAAGAACGTAAAAATTGGTAAAAACTCTTGTATAGGACCAAATACAATAATAGAGCATAACGTCGTAATTGGTAAAAATTGTACTGTTGGTTCAAACGTAGTTTTAAAACAAACAATATTAGGTGACAATGTGGTTATTCAAGATGGATGTAAAATTGGTGTAAAGGGTTTTGGTTTTATTCCTTTAAAAGATAAAAATTTTAAATTCCCTCACATCGGTAGAGTTTTAATACACGATAATGTAGAAATAGCTTCAGACTGCACTATTGATAGAGGATCTGTTGATGATACTGAAATAGGAAAAAATACTTATATCGATAACCAAGTTCATATTGCTCATAATGTTAAAATTGGATCTAACTGTATGATTGCTGGGCAAGTCGGCTTTGCTGGTAGTTCAACTATTGGTAATAATGTTTCAATCGGTGGTCAAGCTGGTATATCTGGACATATAAGAGTAGGTAATAATGTAAAAATTGGTGGAGGCAGCGGTGTTATTAAAGATATAGATGATAATGAAATAGTTATGGGTTATCCAGCTATTCCTTTTAAAGAATTTATAAAAAAATGGAAAAAATAAAATGAGTGAAACTGAAATAGATAAAAAAAAAATTGAGAGTTTATTACCTCATAGAGAGCCGATGCTTTTAATTGACAAATTAATAAAAATAATTCCTTTAAAATCTGCAACGGCAATTATGTATGTAAAAAAAAATTCATTCTACGTGCAAGGACATTTTCCAGACCAACCAGTAATGCCAGGGGTATTAATAGTTGAAGCTTTTGGCCAAGCAGCTGCCGCTCTAACTGCTCATGGTATCGATCCAAAGGAATACGCTAATAAATTAGTTTATTTAATGAGCGTAGAAAAAGCCAGGTTCAGAAATCCTGTTGTTCCAGATTGTGAACTTCACTTAGAAATAGAGGCTATTAGGTCTCACGGAAGAGTTTGGAAATATAAAGGAACAGCAAAAGTAAATGAGACAAGAATGGCAGATGCAGAATGGTCTGCAACAATTGTAGATAGGAAACAATGATACATAAATCTAGTGTAATAGATCCAAAAGCAAAAATTGGAAAAAATGTAAAGATAGGCCCTTTTTGTTATGTAGGACCAAACGTATTATTGGATGAAAACGTAGAGTTAATTTCGAATGTTCACATAGAAGGCAAAACAAAAATTGGCATAGGTACAAAAATTTTTCCATTTGCTAGTTTAGGAACTCAACCACAAGATTTAAAATACAAAGGTGAAAAAAACAGTTTAGACATTGGAAAAAATAATTTAATAAGAGAATATGTAACAATAAATCCTGGAACAGAAGGAGGTGGATCTAAAACTTTTATAGGAAATAATTGTTTGTTTATGATTTCATCACATATAGCACATGATTGTAAAATAGGTAACAATGTAATTATTGCAAATAATGTTCCTCTAGGAGGACATGTAACAGTAGAAGACAACGTAATAATCGGTGGAAACTCAGCAGTCCAACAATTTACTAGGATAGGTAGATTAGCAATGATAGGAGGAATGACAGGAGTTCTTAAGGATGTAATACCATTTGGCTTATCTATTGGTAATAGAAATTATTTACAAGGATTAAACTTAATAGGATTAAGAAGACAAAAGTATGAAAATCAAAAAATAATAGGTTTAGATAAAGCTTACAAAGAAATTTTTGCTTCAAAAAAT
>MDTB01159772.1_pt1 | contig 16124 bp, 14 predicted proteins | sample 811161 | NCBI WGS metagenome assembly MDTB01 (sample SAMN05326650, study PRJNA326480) | marine metagenome | isolation source: seawater | place: Mediterranean Sea | collected 2009 | reverse complement strand
TGCCTGAAGCAGCTGGTAGTCGATCCTTCCTTGTAGAGCCGCTTGATGTTGATCAAACAGCTGAGGCAATTATGCGACTGAATCGAGATGACGCGCTGCGGGAGGAAATGATAGAAGAAGGCCATCGCCACTGCCAGAAATTCGATAACAGACGAGTCACGGCCGCTCTGTCTAAACTGTATGCCAGACTGGCCACAAAAAAAGAATCTGAAGCAAGATAGGTTCGGTCGCAAGAGACATCATAGATAGAGTTGCCATGGCTAAATTAGGACTAATTTTGGGGGTGGCTGGGCAGGACGGAGCGTACTTGGCTGAATTGCTGTTGTCGAAAGGTTACGAGGTTGCAGGTGTTTGCCGACAGGGACCATCTAGATCGGGCACCTATCGTCTCGAGTCGCTCGGTATATTGAAAAATATATCTCTGTTTCAGTTCGACGCTAGCGATAATACTGCGCTCGAAAGGTGTATCCGCACAACCGAACCGGACGAGATCTACAATCTTGCAGGGATTTCCTCGGTTGCCAGATCATTTTTAGATCCCGCGCTGGTGGTTAACGGTAACACTGAGATTACCAGGAACTGCTTAGAAATAATCCGCAAGACTTGTCCCTCTGTTAGGTATTACAACGCGGCCTCCAGTGAGTGTTTCGGTGATACAGGAGAATCAGCCGCAACTGAGGCTACCGGTTTTGCGCCGGTTAGTCCGTACGCGGCAGCTAAAGCGTCTGATTACTTCCTCACCCAGGTTTATCGGCGAGCGTTTGGACTTTTTTGTAGTTCAGGGATACTTTTTAACCACGAGTCGCCTCTTCGTGGAGAAGCGTTTGTTACAAAAAAAATAATTTTAGGAGCCTCTGAGATCGCCGCTGGCCGGAGAGATTTTGTTGAACTAGGGAATATGGACATACAAAGAGATTGGGGGTGGGCGCCAGAGTATGTGGAGGCGATTCATAGAATCGTCCAGCACGATGAACCAGACGACTTCGTTGTTGCTTCAGGTACCACGACGTCGCTCGCAAAATTCGTCGAAATCGTATTCTCAAGGTTGGGCCTGAATTGGCAGAATCATGTTCGGATCAATCCAGACCTCATCCGAGCCGGAGAGATTCAGAAAAGCTGGGGACAGCCTGAGAAGGCCCGAAAAAAGTTGGGGTGGTCAGCGACATACACCGTAGATGACATCATCTCCGAGATGATAGGCAATCTGGCGAACCGATGACGCAACTCAGCATAGCCGTATAATATTAGGGTACGCGTTTGGGCAATCCAAATTTGACGTCTCCTTTGTGACCCGGAGCGCCGCGAAAACGCTTGGCCTCATAGTCTCCTCGGCCTATGATTAAGCGCAGGCTTATCATCCGCAGAAGTAAGCTTAGATTAAGATCTTACCCGTGATGAGCTGGGTAGCAGATATCAAACGAATCTTTTCCATCTGAGTTCATTTATAAATCGCCATAGAAGCGTGTATTAAAAATTGGCCTGGATTCTTTGAACAACAGGTGCCCGGATTGCCAGAAAAAATATCAAATCAATTCAAGCGAAAAATAGCCTCGCTTAGCCTTCGCGCGCTTTCAGAGCATGAAAGGGAAGGGGTAAAGATTGCTTTCCGTTTTATGTTCAAGCATCTCGCAGTTCTCTCAATCATGATGGTTGCGGGCCTTTTGGCCGCCATTTTCGAGGGAGGCACGATCGGTTTGCTGGGGTTGGCGGTCAGTATTCTTACCGGTGGGGAGGCCGCCGGGTACGGCATAGAGCTCCCAGATGCTATTCAGGGTTTTGTTGATAGCCGATTAGAAAATGTCAGTACCGGTGGTGTATTCCTGTTGCTGGTAGGGATTGCAGTTGCCGCACAGGTCGTTAAGAGCGTCCTTGTCTATATCAGTACCCTAGCCCAGATCAGCTTAACCTACGGCCTCCAGGGACATGCTCAAGATAAAGCTACGAATCACGCTATGGCTTTGAAATATGAGGAGGTAACAAAGTATCCGTCAGGCGCTATCGTTTCTATGATTGATCAGGCGGGGATTCTCTCAGACGTTGTCTCTGAATTCAGCAAAGCGGTTCGTGCAGTGTTTATGGTGACCGCATATACCGTGGTGATGTTACTCGTCTCGCCATTATTGTCTTTCGCTGCCTTAGTATTGTTTGGACTCTTGTATGTTTCGATTAACAAGATTATTACTACTCTGCGTAAGTTATCTCGTCAATCCTTTATCAGCACGATCGACACTGCACGGTGGGCAGTAGAACTAATTGGTGCTCCTAGGGTCCTTCGAGTATTTTCGTCGGGAGAATATGCAGAAGGGAAAATAAAGCAAAGCAGAGATCGGCGAATTGCTGCGGATAAGAAATCTACTCAGTTGATTGCAATAATAATGCCATCTTTCGAAGTCGTAACCGTACTCGGTGCCGGCCTATTCTTGGTGACTGGTTATTTATTGGCGGGAGATAACGCAAACACTATTGTTCCAAAGTTATTTGTTTTTATATTGGTATTTTTCAGAATGAAACCGCAGATAATAATGCTCAATAATTTGAGAGTGAGTTTCAGCAAATTACTTCCGCAAATCGAATTAGTTGGGGAATTCCTACACCCGGTGTCTCAAAATTATGAACGAGTCGGAGGCAAGACATTTCAGGCTCTTGAGAAAAGAATTGACTTCAAGGGCGTGACTTTTTCTTATCCCGGAAGCAGCAATAACGCGTTGAATTCATTAAATCTCAACATCCAAAAAGGTGAAATGGTTGCACTTGTTGGGGCGTCAGGTTCCGGAAAGACAACGCTGACGAGTCTAATGCTGGGTTTGTATGAAGCGACAGCAGGAGAGGTTTTGGTTGATGGCCGAAACATCAATGTTCTGAATCTTGAAGAATGGCGACGCAGAATTGGGGTTGTAGATCAGGATATTTTTCTGTTACACGCAACGATTCTGGAGAACATACAACTCGGGAATCCTGACGTAGAGATTGAACAGGTAAAACAGGCAGCTATTGAAGCCGGCGCTGATCAATTCATTCGAGGGATGAGCAATGGATACGACACCGTAATTGGCGATCGCGGTTTTAAGTTATCAGGCGGCCAACAGCAGCGTATCGCTCTGGCGAGAGCCTTGGCAAGGCGACCAGAAATCCTAATTTTAGACGAAGCGACTAGTGCCCTTGATTCCGTCTCCGAGCAACTTTTTCAGGAGGCAATTGGACGACTTCGTGGGAATACTACAATTTTGGCAATCGCTCACCGGTTGTCGACGATTGAGAAAGCAGACCAGATAATTGTACTTGAAAATGGGAGAGTACGAGAGATGGGAGATAAAGCAACCCTCCTAAAAAATGCAGACTATTTTTCTAAGGTTTGGAATCTACAAAAGACACAATAGCAAAGGTTCGGAAACGCAATAGTCTTCGGGTCGTTCTCCGTCATGATTGCGACTTGTGATTAAAACCATAATGCGGTGGCGAGTAACTAGGGAGTTCGAGAGAGTTTTTCGGGCTACAGTTTTGGCTCAAAATGTTGAGCGAATTATATTGGAGTCTCGGGGAAATATATTCTTTAAGTGTCAGAGAACTTAACCCATTTCAGACTGCGCTCCGGGAATATTCACCAGCAATGAGTAAATTCAGTCTCTGTAATTTTTGTAACGGATCCGTTCCCAGGTTAGACCAATACGAGAATTTTCGCCTAGTTTCGTCTGACTGTCGGCCACTGCAGCACAGGACATCAATCGGTATTTGCGAAGATTGCGGTCTACTACAGCGAGTACAAACCAAAAATTGGGTTGAAGCCTGTCAAGCAATTTATGAAACCTACTGCGCCTATCCTCAAGGAAACCACACCGAGCAGAAAGTAACGGTATCCGGTAACGCGGCACTAAGATCGCGAAGTCTAGAACTCATTCAAAATATTCAAACTCGATGTGAAATTAGAGACAAAAGCGTGTGGCTTGACGTAGGTTGTGGTCAAGCCCACTTGCTTGGTTTAGCCTCTGAGTACTTCCCGAACCTATCCTTCGTGGGCTGCGATCGATCGGAAGCATCGCGTTTATTTGTAGAAGCGATCGATAGAGCGACGTTCGTGCTCGATCTTGAGGATCTAAAGGTTTGTCCTAGCATAGTCTCCATGATTCATGTGCTAGAGCATATAGAAGACCCTAGGCTTTTCCTGGCGGAGGTGCGACAAATCATGGACCGGAACACAATACTCGTGATTCAGGTGCCGGCGTTTGCTCGGAACCCAATCGATTTGTTGATCTATGACCACGGAACATTTTTCACCGAGGAGACTTTAACTTGCGTTGTAAGAAGCGTGGGCTTAGAAGTCCAATTCCTTGAGTATGTTGCTGGGGGAAAGGAATTACTTCTTGTTGCCAGGAAAAAAGATGACTATCGTGCGATGCAGTCAATAGATAAGAAAAAATTCGACAGGCTGCAGCAGGACGCAGATATTGCCATCGAGTATTTGTCTCGAATCAGGGAACATGCGCAGGAGGTTTCAGAGTTTCGTACCGTGCAAGTGTTTGGCAGTGCGATAGGAGCGACATGGATTTATAACGAACTCGGTGCGGAGAAGATTGAGTGCTTCCTCGATGAGGATCGCGATCGCATAGGGCACATTTTTTTGGGGAAAGAAATTAGATCTGCAAAAGAAATCGATCTGGAGAGAACGATTTTTCCTTTGGCCCCGAATTTGAGAGACAGAATTCAGAGTCGTTTGAATCAGTAAGATGCTTAGGCTGATAGGGCTGTTGGTGAGAAATGATTGGTGCCGACATTAAGCCAGTTTTGGGATACTCGCGAATCTAGAGATGAGATTACCGACGAAAGCGTTGCAGAACGTTTGCCGGATCGCTGTCACCTGCATCTGTACGCTTATGGTATTTCCGCTTGCGCTCATGATGCGGGCTGTCTATCCCATCCTTCCGTTTAGGATTGGCTCCTTGAGATCTAACATTATTGGGCATTATGTATTTGATATAGAGTGCTACTTGGCCTCCCAACGGAATATCAAGAGACGTACATACGATCTATTTTTTCTAGGTAGTGAGCCTAGTGTCAATCTTCAATGGGAAAAAATGGTTAGACGAACCGTATGGGTTCGGCGGTGGTACCGGTATCTCTGGTTGGCAAGTTTTTGCGTGCCCGGTGGGGCCGCAAACCGGATATCCTTCGTTTCAGGAAGTAGAGATCGGTTAGGGGTTCTTCAATCAGCAGAGCCGCAGTTCTCATTTATGCCTGAGGAAGAACGAAAGGGTCGAGACTATATGACTAGACTCGGAATGTTGCCCACAGAAAAATACGTCTGCTTGATCGTGAGAGATGCCGCATACAAGGCCGCTTACAATGAATCATTCGGGCTGAGAAAAGACTGGAGTTATCATAATTATAGAGATACGGAAATCAGCGATTACCGAACAGCAATTGATGAACTTATCAAGGCAGGTTATTGGGTTTTCCGAATGGGAAAAAATGTCGAAAAGAAGCTGGTTCATGAAAGCGCGATGGTTATCGACTATGCGAATAGCGCTGACCGAAGCGATTTTCTTGATATCTGGCTTGCGGCGAACTGTAGTTTCTGTGTGAGTACCTGTACGGGACTGGATGAGGTAGCGAGAGTTTTTCGACGGCCTGCGGTATACGTAAACTTCCTACCTCTAAGGAATATGGTTACCTATACCCCGAGTGTGAATGCACCTAAGCGGTTGTTTTGGACTACCTCCGGTCAAGAGTTGACTTTAACTGAGCACTTAAAGGCGAGTTATCTATCTAGCTCAGAGTACGATCAGAGTGGCATTTCAATTAAGAATCTTGATCCGCAGGAGATCGAGTTAGCAGTGAAAGAAATGATCACTAGAGAAAAGGGGCATTGGGTAGAGAATATCGAGATGCGGGATCGCCAAGCTAAATTCTGGGATTTAATGAATTCGGATCCCAATTGGGGCGATTATCACGGAGTGGTAGCGCCTGATGTGTATCTCAGCGACTCCTTTCTAAAAAAGAATATGGGATGGCTCAGTTAGTCCGGAAATTAACGAGGCTCACCGTAGTAGGCGAGAGGGTGAGTGAGTCAAGCGGTGACTCCGTCGGGCCGACTTATTCAAGAGCGGAGATTTTGACTCGAGCTGCGAGCCAACGAGGTATGTCACTCGTTGCGCTCACTGATCGCTAACTGATTGGGGAAATTCATTGTGGTCATTGATCCTCTGTGGCGATCTTGGCGCGGGCTAAAGCTTATTATTAAGGGTGTTCTCCACTATCACTGTTTCAGTGGGGACCTGCTGTGGAGCCGAGGGTGGTTTAGGATCGCCGATTGGGCAGGAAACAGCAACCTCATCTACCCGCTTTATCCGACACGCTATCGGACGTTGTCTCTTAAAGCACTCCGAAATAAGCAGGGGATAATTTGGTTGAGAATGGGATCCAATCCAGAGAAGCCAGAGATCGCAACCGGTGCTTCAGGGGACATAAACCTGTTTGCGAGAGACGTAGTAGGTTCATTGGGGGGGCCGGTTGTTTTGGTTACCACCGACGGCGATCTTAACGTCCCGTCAGACCTGCCCGCGGAGACGGTAACCAAAATTTTGTCTGACCCTCTTATAAAAGCCTGGTTTACTCAGAATTTAGATGCACCTAGGTTCCACAGTAAATTGAAATCAATTCCAATTGGACTTGATTTACATACTCCAATACGGAAGTGGGGCAATCCTCGAGGAAAAGAGAAGATGTTCCGTAAAGCGATTCGGAAAGCCAAGGAATCTTGTGACCGTACTTTTCGTATATGGAGTGATGTGCACTTAGAATCAGTTCTGGGAGAAATGCTGGACGAATTCCCCGAAGAACATGGTAAGCCAGGAGCAGTTTTATTTAAGTCACGCCTTGAACTCCGCGAAGCAATCAATTCAGGACGCCTTGAATCTATCGTAGATGCTCCGGAACACCGCTTGCCGCTAGCAGAAATCTGGGATCATTATGGAAAATATTTCTTTGTATTTTCTCTCCCAGGGCATGGGCTCGATTGTCATCGTACGTGGGAAGCTCTGGCCTTGGGCGCCACAGTGATTACGATACATAGTCCTCTAGATGCTCTCCTGAAGCCGTACCGGGTTGTATTTTTAGATCGATGTGAATCGAACCAGGAATGGTGGCAGCCCTTGCTATCGAAGGAGTGGGTCGAGCAGGCGGCGCAGAATGTCCAGTCTCGCGACATCCCTGATTTAAGTTGGAGCAGATCAATAGTGCCAATGAAAAATTCATTTGACAGTATTGAACGCGATCACTCCAATTGAGGAACCAAATTTGAGACTTATGTCTAGAGCGCAGATTAGATCGGCACCAAGGAGATTGGCCAAATATATTGTTAAACTAGCCAACACAATAATCGTAAGTATCTTCTCGCTGGTACCGTTTAGGCTGGCCCTCATATTGGTTCGGTCTCTTCTTGAGGCGCAGGGTATCGGGGCTGGAGCCCGAGTTGTCCAGAGCGGGGAAATTCGGGCAGCCAGATTACTACTTGAGGCCGAGTGCAATGGCCCGGTCGTTATCTTAGACATCGGCGCTAACAGAGGTGAATACTCTGAGTTGCTCTTGAAAATGCTTCCGGCTCTCCAGATTCACGCTTTCGAACCGGCAAGCGAGACCTTCGAATTACTGAAAAGTCGATTGGGACACAAGCCGAATGTCATGCTGCACAACTTCGCGTTAGGACGTATGGATGGAAAAGCCCCATTATTTAAGGAAAATCCAGTCGCTAGAATCGCGTCTCTAACAAAGCTAGACGTTGTTAGAACAAACCTTACAGAGGAAGTCGCGATTCACCGCCTAGACTCGGTGTTCTCTACCTTGAGGGTAGAGGAGGTTCACCTCGCAAAGATTGACGTGGAAGGACACGAAATGGATGTTTTAGCGGGCGCCGAAGAGACAATTAAGAGCGGGAAGATAAGGAACATACAGTTTGAACTTGGAGAATTCAGTATTGATACCGGAACGACGCTGAAATCATTTTTTAATTTCTTTGAAGATTACGGATACGAGTTATTTCTGATTCGTCCGGGATCCCTATATCAACTAGAGCGCTATAAACCAATTTTTGAGCAGTACACCACGACCAATTTCATCGCTCGTAGGCGATAAATCACTTGAATCAGGGCTAATAACTGGAGACTAAATAATTGATCAGCCTTAAGTCAAAAGTGCGGTTTATTCGTAACTAAAGATCAATCGATCTATTGAAAGCGTGAAGTCAAGTCGGCCAAAAGCAATTGTATTATTTAAGTCCGAGCGACGGTGGTGCCATCATGTAGTTGAAAAACTCGAGATGACGCAAGAGCTAACTGTTGTTCATGCCTTGCCCATTATCAAGCAAAAAGGCTTTGGTGGCTTAATTCGGTACCTGAATCAAATGGTCGAGTCTAGTTCTTTTGATAGATTGTTTCTCTTCCTTGATTTTTTCTATGGACTTGATCGCAGTTTTATAGATAGCATCGATTCATCAGTTCAAAAGATTCTTGTAACGCTCGACGACATAACGCTTCACGAGTTCAATCTCCAAACGGCACTGGCATGTGATCTCGTCTTGACCGCCGATCCAATCTCGGTACTCAAATATCAAGAAGCAGGAATCAAAGCGGGTTTACTGATGTTGGAGTCTTCAGGAAGGCGTTACCGACCTCAAAAGGACGTAGAAAAAACCACGGACGTTTTATTTTTTGGCAATGAGCAACTTGCAGATCGATCTCAATTTCTGGATTTCCTTGAAAAGAACGGAATTGCGGTTCGAAAAGTGGGTGGATCCACTCACTATATTAATTCGGATGATCTCGTTCGTGAGATTTGCCAGGCCAAGTTGGTTATCAATTTCTCAAAGACAGATGTGTTAGACGGGCAAAATCATGTTCGAGAAGGTTTGCCGTTTCTTTTGCAGCTTAAGGGCAGAATCTTGGAGGCGGGTCTTTGCGAAGTAGCGTGTATATCTGAGGATGCACCGGCATTGCGTTTGTTATTTAGCGAAAATGAGTTGCCGGTTTTTAGATCTCAGGAAGGCTGCCTTACTTTGGTAAGAAATTATCTTGATGATGATGACAGGCGATCGAGAACCGCACAGGCTTTGCACAACAAGTGTGTGGAAAAATATGAAGATGCGGCATTAATGAGAAATATGGAGCTACTAATTGACCTAGACTATCCGAGAACGACCGCGACATCAGTTTCATCTAACCCGAAATTCCCTTTAGGTTATCTGACGAGGGTTGTGCGTGCGCGGATTCAAGTGGTGTGGTGTAAGCCAAGAGAGGTATTTCGTGAGCTACGGAACACGCTGAAGAAGACCGGTGGTCACTCTAGGAAGAGGCGAATTGCTTTTTTAGTGGCTACAATAGCTTGGCTTGCCTATTACTCTATAAGTCAGCTGGTCAGACGTGTTTGCACAAAGAAATCGGCGTTAGGTGACTAGGCGGCTCAGAATATCAGGACAAGAAACGAGAATTTATTTTTCTACGGGAACTGCGGATATGTCAGGTAATGTGTTAATTACAGGAGGGGCTGGATATATTGGAGCCATACTTACGAAAGCCCTTCTCGACAAGGGATTCAACGTCACCGTTTATGACAATCTGCTCTTTAGTCAGTCGTCGTTAATGGATTGTTGTTATTCGAGCCGATTCAGATTTATCCAAGGAGATATTGTCGATACGGAAAAGCTGGGAAAACTGCTGCCAGAGAGCGATATCGTGATTCCACTCGCAGCACTCGTCGGTGCTCCTGCATGCGCCCGCAACCCTTACCTGGCACGGTTGGTGAACTTTGATGCGCCAATACGGATGTTATCAATGCTGTCGTCCGAACAGATTGTTTTTTTCCCTACGACCAACAGTGGCTATGGCGTTGGTGAGGCAGGGGCTTATTGTGACGAGACCTCGCCGTTAAGACCGATTTCCGAGTATGCCCAATCAAAAGTGGAGATAGAAGACGCGTTTCTTCAGAAAGGTAATGCGACTACGTTCAGGTTGGCTACGGTATTTGGAGTGAGCCCTCGGATGCGAATGGACCTTTTAGTGAATGATTTTGTATATCGAGCAAAAAAAGACAAATTTATTGTTCTGTTTGAAGAACACTTCCGCAGGAACTTTATTCATGTGCGCGATGTTTCAAAAGCATTTTTGTTTGGGATTGAAAATTTTGACCGCATGCGTGGCGAACCGTTTAATGTTGGTTTGAGCTCCGCAAATCTCACAAAAAGACAACTCTGCGAAAAAATTAAGGAGCATATTCCAGCGCTTCAGATTTTTGCGAGTGACCATGCCAAAGACCCAGATCAGCGCGACTACTTAGTTAGTAATGCGAAGATAGAGGGTCTGGGGTGGACGCCTGACTTTAGTCTGGAAGATGGTATTCAGGAGTTGATTAAAGCCTACGATATTTTGCGCCCTAACGTGTTTGCGAATGCGTGAGATTACCAGACCGTCCTGTCTTGTCCTCTGCGGTGGACAAGGTACGCGTCTTAGAGAGGCTGTTCCTGACCAGCCTAAGTCTTTAGCAGAGGTGAATGGCCGGCCCTTTCTCATCTACCTACTCGAACAGCTTGCAAGTTTTAGGTGTTCGGACGTAATCCTTTGCGTTGGCTATATGGGGGAGGAGATACAAGCGGTGATTGGACGGCGTTATGGACGATTGAACATTCGCTATTCGCAAGAAGATAAGCCACTAGGAACGGCGGGCGCAATCAAAGCAGCGATTCATCACGCTACCAGCGAGACGATATTGGTGTTAAATGGAGATTCGTACATTGAATATGATCTCGAGAAAGCGCTGCAGCAGCATCGCGATCTCAGAGCGAGTTTCACAATGCTCCTAGCCAGGGTGTCGAATGTGCAGCGGTTTGGGCTTGCCCGAATCAATGATCAGCAGCGGATAACCGGCTTTTCTGAAAAGCCTAGTCAAAAAGGAGAATCATGCGGGCTTATTAATGCCGGTGCCTACCTGATTGATAGAAGAGCCATAGAAAAGTTTCCGAACAAAGCCCCGCTCTCGATGGAAACCAATATAATCCCATCGTTTCTTCCGACTCAGCTTCACGGATTTGTTTCGGAAGGACGCTTTATTGATATCGGTATCCCCGAGACCTATTTGTCAGCTTCTGAGTTTTTTCGCGAGTTTGATGTTAAGGAAAGGGAATAAGTAGGCGCTAGAACATTTATGTCGGAATTGTTTTCGGAGTGGCATGGAAGTTGTTGACCAAGTTGAGTAAATGATTATCTCTCGAACCCCATATCGAATCTCGTTCTTTGGTGGGGGAACCGACTACCCGTCTTGGTATCGAGAGTTCGGTGGCCAGGTGTTGTCAGGCACTATCGACAAATATATATATATTAGTTGCCGTTATCTCCCCCCCTTTTTTGAGCATCGAGTGCGTCTGGTTTATTCGAAGGTGGAGGCATGCAGTGGAGTTGAAGAAATTGAGCATCCGGCGGCGAGGGCTATTCTTAAGGCCCATCAAGTATTAACTGGAGTCGAGATTCATTATGATGGTGATTTGCCGGCGAGAAGTGGAATGGGGTCGAGTTCGGCGTTTAGCGTCGGTCTAATTAATGCTGTTTCCGCCTACACCGGTTTGTCGAGAACTAAAAGAGATCTAGCAGAAGAGGCGATTGATCTTGAGCAGAATATTTTGGGAGAAATGGTAGGCTCGCAGGATCAAGTCAATGCAGCTTACGGAGGATTAAATCACATTATCTTTCATCCAGGTGGTGAGATCGAGGTGCGGCAACCTAGTATCTCTGCCGCTCGGAGAGATCAGCTGAAAGAAAATCTCATGTTGTTCTATACCGGAATAATGAGGACAGCGGAAACCGTCGCATCAAGTTATCTGGAAAATCTCGTCGAACAGCGAGACCGACTAACTAGAATGGGGCAATTCGTTGATGAAGCTCTTGATATCCTTTCAGGAGATCGAGATCTTGATTGTTTTGGAGAATTGCTCCACGAGAATTGGAGGGAAAAGCGACGCTTGAGTGAGTTGGTAAGTAACTCTCGCGTAGATGAGATCTACCAGGCCGCCCGTTCTGCCGGAGCACTCGGCGGTAAATTGACTGGAGCTGGCGGTGGGGGGATGATGCTCCTGTATGTTCCCAAGGAGCGCCAAGCGCAGGTTAGGAAGAAGCTGTCCCATTTGTTATATATACCGTTTGACTTCTCGCTCTCCGGAAGTGAAATCATCTTTCGGGACATTCAGACGACATATGACGAAGTGGTATCCCGTCCTGCGGAGTTGGAAAGGTTTATTGAAGTCGATGAGTTGTAGCGCAGAGAGTTTCTGGTTTCAGTGTCTAACAGGTCGAATTGATTTCGTAAATATTTTGGGCGAAAAAGTTTGGGTACCGACGTAATTTTTGTCAGTCCGGGTAACGCAGGTGTGATTTACCAGGACCTATCAAAGGACTTCTCCGCGATTGAACCCCCGACGTGGGCGTTGCTGTTGGCCGAATCTGTGCGAGCTGTCGGTTTCGTGCCTGAAATTCTTGACGTGAACGCTGAGCAATTGTCGACAGAGGCAGCGGTTGAAAGAATTAAAAAAAGTTCCGCTAGGTTAATCTGCTTTGTGGTCTATGGGCAGAACCCTAATTCTGGTACGGTGAATATGGGCGGGGTAATCAATCTCGCCAAGGGATGTAAGTCGGCTGGGATCTCTAGACCTATAGCGGCGGTCGGTTCCCATTTATCAGCACTCCCCCGTGAGGTGCTTAAAGAAGAGCGCGTAATCGATATTGTATTCTGTAACGAAGGCGTGTACGCGCTTCGCAATCTTTTGGCTGCAGACCTGAGAGATCCAGAGTCTTGGTTGGAAATAAAGGGCATCGGCTTTCGTCTCGATGAGCAGATTCATTTGACGCCGCCAGAACGAGTCGTGGCCCAGCAAGATATGGATACCGATTTACCTGGTTACGCGTGGGATCTTCTTCCATACAGAAGCAAGCCTCTCGACCTATATAGGTCTCACTTTTGGCATGCGGGCTACGATCACGCAAAAAGAACGCCCTTTGCTGCGATTTATACATCGCTGGGATGCACGTTTCGATGTAGTTTTTGCATGATAAATATTCTCAATCGAGATGATAATGAGGACATTGGAGTCGCTGGAAACTACGCAAAGATGCGTTTTTGGTCACCAGAGTTTGTGGTACGCGAGATCGGTAAACTGGTTGAGATGGGTGTGAGCACTCTGCGGATTAGCGATGAAATGTTCCTGCTCAATAAACGGTTCTTTGTACCCTTGTGTGAAATGCTCCACGAACAAGGTTATGGCGAAAAGCTAAATATGTGGGCCTATTCCAGAATTGACACGGTTCGAGACGAAGAACACTTGAGACTTATCAAACGAGCGGGCATAAATTGGCTAGCGTTGGGGATTGAGAGCGCAGAGCGCCAGGTACGGCTTGAGGCAACAAAAGGGCGATTTCAGGATGTTGATATTCAGAAAACAATTAATGTCATCGAAAGTAATGGTATCGAGGTTATTGCAAATTACCTTTTTGGGCTGCCCGGAGATAATCATCAGACTATGAGGTCGACGCTGGACTTCAGTGTGGAATTATGTACAGCCGCGTGGAACGGCTACGCTGTTATGGCCTTACCCGGCAGCGAACTTTATTATCGCGCGCGAGAACAAGGATACCCCTTACCCAAGACGTATTCGGGATATTCTTTCTTTTCTTACGACACACTACCGTTGCCGACCGAAGAATTATCTGCAGCTGAAGTTCTAGAATTTCGTGACAAAGCATTTCTTGAATATCACACCAATCCCTGCTTTATCGAGAAGCTTCGCAGAACTTTCGGCCAGGTCGCAGTCGACAATCTAATGAGTCTCACACAAGTGAAGCTAAAGCGAAAATTACTTGAGAATCCGGGATGATTACAGATCTAAATTCGGAAGACCTTCGGGCTTTTGAAAATCGGGTGGCCGAGGCATTCAATTCGGGAAGAATTCGGGCGCCAGTACACCTCTACTCAGGAAATGAGGACGAACTGATAAATATATTTTCTGATGTAGATCACGACGATTGGGTTTTGTGCTCTTGGCGTAGTCACTATCAGTGCCTCCTCAAGGGTGTCCCGGAGGAGCGCGTTTTCGATGAGATTCTCGATGGGAGATCCATCTCCTTGTGTTTCGCTGATCAGAGGATTTTCTCATCGGCTATCGTCGGGGGCGTACTTCCGATCGCAGTAGGTATAGCCTTGTCGATTAAGCGCGAAGGCGGACGAAATCGTGTGCATTGTTTCCTTGGAGATATGACCGCAGAAACAGGAGTTGCACATGAGTGCATCAAATATGCGACGAATTTTGAGTTGCCTATTCGATTCATTATTGAGGATAACGGATTATCGGTTTGCACCAATACCAGAAGTGCGTGGGGTAATGGAATATCAAGCGTGTCGTCTCTAATTAGCCATCCTAGTGTGCTCTACTACAAGTACGAATCAGTCTATCCACACGCCGGCGCAGGTGTTCGAGTTGAGTTCTAAACCTAGGTTGATGTATTTCGACGAACTTGAAAGGTCAATGCGATGGTTAGCGGACCAAAAAGATACCGTCTTTTTGGGGCAAGCGGTCGAAGTGCCAGGTACCGCGATGTTCAAGACCCTTGTTGGGATTAATTCAGGCCAGAAGATTGAAATGCCTGTCGCAGAAGAAATGCAGATGGGTATGGCTATCGGGTTGGCAATTGGTGGATCAGTTCCGATTACGATTTATCCGCGCTGGAATTTTCTCCTTTTGGCTGTTAACCAGTTGATCAACCATCTGGATCGCATTGCCTATGTATCAAACCGAGAGTTTTTGCCGAAAGTGATTATTCGCACATCGATCGGTTCGGAGAGGCCATTACATCCTCAGCACCAGCATATCGGAGACTTTACGGATGCATTTCGACTAATGCTCAACAGTGTGGAAATAATTCGTCTTGATGAGCCAGAGCAGATTTTTCCTGCGTATCAAAAAGCCTACGAGCGAGTCGATGGAAGATCCACTCTCGTAGTTGAGTATGGGGATTACTACAATGAAAAATAGAGCCAAAATAGAGTCTCCATTTCAACATCCATTGATGCATAACAATATAACCCGCGAGGACTTGGACGCATTAGTTGTATACCTGCAAGGAGATTCTCCGCGTCTTACGCAAGGAGCGACTGTCGAGCAGTTCGAGAGCGCTTGGTCGGAGTGGCTTGGCGTCAAATATAGCGTCTTTGTTAATTCTGGATCATCGGCAAATTTGATTTCCCTAGCAGTTCTGAAACAGTTAACGGGGGTAGGTGAAGTCATAGTGCCCCCACTTACTTGGGTCTCTGATATTGCGGCGTGCCTACACAACGGTTTTATCCCAAGGTTCGTGGATATTGATCGCGAGACGTTGTCTCTAGATTCACAAAAGACGATCCGTGCTCTTAATTCCAATACCAAAGCGGTTTTTTTAACCCACGTACAGGGCTTCAATGGTCTCGATGAGATGTTGCTGGATGAACTCAGGCGGAGAAATATTATTCTGATTGAAGATGTTTGTGAGTCGCATGGAGCCACTTTTCAGAATCGCCGTCTTGGATCGTTTGGTCTTATGTCGAACTTCTCATTCTATTTTGCTCACCATATGAGTACGATAGAGGGCGGTATGGTCTGCACTGATGATGAGAGTGTTTATCAGATGTTGCGTATGTACCGTTCACATGGAATGATTAGGGAGGCATCATCAAAAAAGCTGAAAGATGAATGGTCAGGGGAGTATCCTGAGTTGAATTCAGATTTCATTTTTGCGTATCCCGCCTACAACGTTCGAAATACAGAGCTCGGAGCAGTTATTGGTCTAAGCCAATTGAAGCGATTAGATGAGAATAATCGTCAGCGTTGTATTAACCACGAGATATTCTTGGCTAATCTCGATCCGGATAGATTCCGCACTAAATATAGAATAGAAGGGAGTTCCAACTACGCATTTAATGTGGTGCTCCAAGAGCCTAACATGAATTTACGGGATCGGATTGAGGATGCCCTTGATGATGCGAGAATTGAGTATCGGCGGGGGAGTGCAGGGGGTGGTAATCAGATGAGACAGCCATATTTGAGAGAACTCGTCGCTCCAGATGGG
>MDTB01152663.1_pt1 | contig 16124 bp, 13 predicted proteins | sample 811161 | NCBI WGS metagenome assembly MDTB01 (sample SAMN05326650, study PRJNA326480) | marine metagenome | isolation source: seawater | place: Mediterranean Sea | collected 2009 | reverse complement strand
GTCTTCGTCGTCTGAGTCTTCGTCGTCTGAGTCTTCGTCGTCTGAGTCTTCGTCGTCTGAGTCTTCGTCGTCTGAGTCTTCGTCGTCTGAGTCTTCAAGTTCGAACCAAGTGGCCATCTCGCAGCCGGTAATAATCGAGGTTTTTGCTGCAGACGATGTCGAAGGTTCAGTTACCCAAGCAATCTCAGAATCGTTGGACCTCGCTGCAGACATGTGGGGCCTCTACTGGCCAGTGGAGTACTGGGTTATGGGACTAGACCCCGACGCGGGGCAGGCCTTGGTCGAGCAATTCTGTTCCCGCCGAGACGCACGAGGCGAATGGAATTATGCCGACTGCATGCGGCGAGAGGCCGGCCCAGAACAGCATTCGATGATTGAGTACCAACAGCTTGGAGCCCAAGCAGTCGCTGATAACGACCCGTTTGGAACAGCAGGCCACAACGGCGGATTTGAGTGGGGAATCCACCGTTTCACAACAACACTACCTTGGGGCTTGGCTGGTCGGTTCGGAACACCAGGCGCAGAGGATGTTAAGACTGTGCTTCACGAATATTGGCATGCGGTCCAACACTCATTTATCGACACTCTCGACAGGGAGAAACGAGACAGCGCAATGGGGCCTGTCTGGTTTGCCGAGGGATCAGCTGAGTTCATGGCGCAATATGGCTCTGCCCAACTAGCTAAGCAAGGGTTGATGCCGACAGTTCCGAAGGGCGAGTGGCCATTCACCTATGAAGGAGAGATGGCGAACAAACTAAGAAACATCGAGCGCGAGTTTGCTAACGGTTGCGCAGGGCGAAACCTAAGCTCACTTATCGAATACTCGGACCCTTGCAGCGCTTTGGGCTATGACTTAGGGGCATGGGCTATCGCTCATCTGCTTTCCGAAACCAATACCGACGCATTACTCGAAGATTTTCACCCGATAGCCGAAACTGTCGGTTGGGAAGAAGCCTTCGAAACCGTCTTCGGTCGATCGCTTGCGGACCTCGATGAAGAAATCAAACAGTTTTGGGAGTTGCCCGAGAGTAAGAAAATGGCGCTTCTCCCACAACCTTGACTCCTTCATAACCTAGGCGAGCCACGTGCCGCCAGCGATGAGTGATGCATTCGTTGCAATGCGGTCTTTGGCTGCCGATCCCACGGGTCCAAAAGTACCGCAGCGCGAGAATGTGCAAGACTCTCCCCATGGCCAGTCTCGAGATCAATCCACTGCCCTCCGCCCCTTTCGGAGTTCTGGTATCTGGCTGGGAACCAGCCGAACCACTTGCTCATGAAAGCAAACAAAAAATCACTGAAGCGTTACACCAACACCGGCTGCTGGTGTTTAGAGGTCAACCTCAACCGACCGACGAGGATCTCGTGAGGTTTGTCGAGTCGTTCGGCGACCCAATTAAAGGATCGGAGTGGTTTCGAAATGCTGGAGCGCTTCCGGAAATCCTCCCAGTGACAAACATTCGGGGCAAAAACGGTCAACGTCTCGGAGTTGAAGGCGCTACCGACCTCGAGTGGCACGCCGACTATTCCTATGCAGCGACGCCCGGCAAGACAAGCTTTCTTAACGCCGTCGAACTTCCACCTGAACCACCCCGAACATACTTCACTGACATGTACGAGGCGTACGCAACCCTCGACCCCAAACTGCAGTCTCGGCTAACCAACCTACGAGCCACTCACAGCATCGCCGACTACATGGCGGAACCCGACAAAGATTTCGCCGCCAAGGTCGAACGCGACGAGGCCGCAGGTATCGACCGCCCCGATATCCCCGAAGCTGAACATCCAGTGGTAGTGCACCACCCGGACACCGGCGACGCAATCCTGTATGTATCTAGGGGTATAACACGTCGGATAGTCGGAATGGAACGCGACGAAAGTAGTGCGCTGCTTAAAGAACTTCATCTCCATGCAACTCGACCTGAGTGTGTTTACGGCCATGATTGGCAAGTCGGTGACTTAGTTATGTTCGACACTCTTGGAACTATGCACCGACGTGACGCCTGGGATCCGAGCAAAAGTCGCCTTATGCGGCAACTCAGCACAGCTTGCATCATTTGAATACCTAGAACTCCTCTTAAGGGTCGAGGTGTGCGGCAGTTTCTCCTTAGCGGTCTCTTCCACCTGTTCTCTTGGGAGTTCCGCCGCCATAGCCCGTGTTGCGCACTGCGGCGCCTTTGCTGGAGCGTTTCCCTCCATTCTGAGATTGTTTGGCTTCTATAGCGAGTCTTACGTGTTCAGGCAACGTGTCTACCTTCGCTTTTTTAGGTTTTGGAGCTGTTTTAGGTTTCTTTGGTCGGGCCACGTTGTAATCCTATTCACCAAGAGTGTCACTAGGTGGCAAACACCTGAGTGCTGCTGGCAAAGTCCTAGATTTCATATGGTGTCAAGCACGTCAAGCAGGCAGTAAAAGATACCGCGCACACCAGTTCGGCCCGAGACACCCACTGCTCTGGCGAGAATGTTTCCAGAAATCGCAGTCTGGGACGCGTTGATAGAGCCCCGCAAAAGGGCGTTGATTTCCCTTGCCTCTGCTCGAGTTTGGTTGGAGCTATCCCACTCCGTCACAAATCACTAGCGGGCCTTCGGAATTCTCAAGCCGTGCCGGCAAAATAGCTTGGTAGTTGTCGGAATGTTTCCACGCCATTGCAGCATCCGTATCAGGGAATTCGATGACGACGGTAATTGGATTTGGGTCGTCTTCTGAGTGCAGCTTCTCGTCCATGTGCCGCACTAAGAACTTGCCTCCATGCTCAGTGACGGTGTCTTCAACCGCCGCCATATAGGGGGCCATGCCCTCCATGTTCGTCACCTTAATCATGCCAACCAAATATGCTTTTGTCATCAATCCACCTTTGTAATTACCGTGTTTCGAACCCTATCCGCCTGTCCCGTGTCAAACTCCGCAATTCCATCGGGCGCCTAAATAGAGGTGTTGGGGCGCAGATGAAGCTTTCAGGAAGAGAAGGTTTTAGGGCGAGAATATGACCCACAGATAGAGTTCCTAGCAGCGAGGAAGGCGAGCCGAAAGGGTCAGCGATGCGTCACAAAATAGAGAGTTGTAGTAGCTAAACGTCATAGAAAAACGGTAGGCACCTGCCCGGTTTCGCACTTAACTAACCTTCAAGGATTGGAACGCAGTGCACGTGTCTTCCGAAGAATTGGGACCGTTCTGCATGGGTCAGTCTTCACTGCTAGCACCAATGCAGTTCATTCCTGATTAGCAAGAGGAGTTCCGCTACGGGTTTTCAAGCCCGGGGTACCACCGACCCCGTCCGCCGACCCTAACTGGGACTCCTCTGCTAATTTCTGCCGGTGTCTCGGCGAGGGTTCCCCTTTTTGTAATGGCGAACGCAATGGGCTTGAATACCCAATGCCCTGATGATTCTTGGTGGAAGCATGATGCGTCTGAAATTCACTTTCGTCTCTTTCTGTTTTGTCGTAGCGGCATGCGCTCAGACCTCAGACAACTCCGCGATGACAGTGGAAAACTCTGCAGGACAAATTGTGAACACGACCGCGGTCGAATCCGTTGCAGCTTCTGATCCCAGAGCTAAGCCCGAAAGTCCGTTGGTCCTGCTTCGCTATTCCTTCAGTGAGGTCGCTAACGACGATCCTCAAGTTCCCGACGTGACGCTCGTATTCAATCGAGATGTTTATCAAGGCAATAAAGGACTGTTGCCGGCGGGCGTAGCGAAGCGTTCTCTGGAACCCTTTATTAGTCTGTGGAACTCCGTTCACTCGCCAGTCGAAAATATCGAGATAACTGATTGGCGTATCAAAGGATGGGGAAGTCCGGTCATAACGGTCGATCTCCCGCGTCGCTTAGCGCCGAATATGAGCTACCACTTGACGATTGAAGGTGGAGCCTTCGTTGACTCAGACGGGCGAAAATTCGAAGGAATTCAAGATCCGAGCGTTGTCATGTTTTCGACGGCGCTACGGCCTTTAACTAATGAGGCGGATCTGGGTCGGAGTTGTCCCGGTTTTCCTTCGACAGTAAAATCGCGCTTTGTAGATGACACTGTGTCTTTAGCGTTGCACGCTATTGGGGAAGACACTCCGCAAGCGGCTTCCGATTTCGGTTACAAAGAGTCTTGGCTAGCAATGAGGCCGGACATGAACTGGCGGTGGTCACGCGGTATCGAACATTCATGGGTTCATGAATTTCATCGACTACCGCTTGATTTAGATCGATTGACCCACAGCTGGCTTCTTCCCGAATCGGAAACGGTGCACCGCATAGGCGTCGACGTCGAATTGCAACTAATAAATAGTGACGGTCAGCTTTGTTCAGTGGTCCTTTTTGAGGATCTCGAGCGTAGCGACGCTCGGTACCCCACAGAAGTTCCGAACCTGCCGGCGGCTGGCCAACTTCCCGATTACGAGCGATATGCGTCCTTTATCGAAGAGGGTTTACCTGACCCCGACGTTCAAGCTGTAATGATCGCGACTTCTTGGTGGGAGGACTACGGCCCGCCGTTTGAAGATGGGAGAGAGGGCTACTACCTCGACCAGCCGATCGAAAAGTCGGTGGTTGATGGAACCCCGATGAAAGTTGCCCTATACGGCGTCATAAATGAACACATCATTCAAGATTTTGCAGATGCCTTCGAAATTCTTGCTGTGATCGCGCCCTCCTTGCAGGCCGGTTTTGCGAGTACGCCGGAAGAAGTGACCCTTTCTGTCCATTTCATAGACAACTGTGGAGACGAAAGCTACCTAGGGGCAGATTTATATGCCGATCTCGGGTGCGAGAACAAGGGTTTCGCGAGCACCGTTAGCAGAGACCAACCCTTTTTTGGCAAGTCCTATGGGAGTATTCAAGTTGCGGCGGCAGATTGGCAGCGCAGGGAAAGAGAGCTACTAACTTGGGATAAGCCTTACCCATCCTGGTACCAGATGAGGACGCGTCAAACAGTCTTTCACGAGTTCGGTCATATTCTTGGACTGAGCCACAACAGGTGCGTTCACTCGTCGGTACGTGCCCCAAATAGCCACAAACAACATTTGGGCTGGTCGGCTGAAGACCTCAAAGGTATTGCGGCAATACATGATGTTCGGGTGCCGCAGGGTTCGACTGAAAGCGGCAATGATTATGACACTGACCTCAATATGTGGAAGCCAGATGGAGCGCACGGTAACGGACGCCTAGCCTTTGGGCCAGAGGTTGAAGATCTAGGACAAATTTTCGGGCTTTTGGAGTTGCCGGACTGGGATCGAATGCAATCTGATCGCCAATCAATGTGTGAAGTGGATCTATCGGGAACGTTTTGGGACCGGCTCGCTCACAAGTACGAAGAGAAGTATCAAAGTGATCCTCGTTACGCCGACTGGTACCAGCGGCAACAGGAGTGGTCATCTTGGCCGGACTGCTATGAGGCCGAGAGAATCAAAGACCCAAGGGCGTGCAGCTAACGGAGCCGTGCCCTTCGTATTCGCGGCCTTGATCTAATGAAACTTCAAGAGATTCAGCGACCTGATTGACGTGGTCGGCAAGTGATCGCTGAGCCGTAAGAATGGCGACACAGATAATGCTTGCCGCCGGACCTAGAAAGCTAATCAGGACTCCGATGATCACGCCTGAGGAAATTAGAAGCACTAGAAAGAAAATGCCTTTTGCTTTTCGTGCTGAGTCCTTGTTGAGGAACCTATCTGCGAGTTCAATAACTTTTCCCATTACGACTACTGGGTGAGGCAGACGGCGCCATAACCATTTGGGCTCACCGATCACGGCGTCAACTACCATCCCTAGCAGTAAGACCCAAAGCACCTCTTCTGTCTAGCGTCCCAAGAGCATCTCGATGAGGCTGTTTTCTAAAGATTGTTGTAGACAAGCGGCGTGGTCTAGGGCCGAAGTAGAGCATCTGAGTTGCTTTACGGCGGCTGTGACAGACTTCAGGTGTGCAGCGGCAGTAATGAAGAATTTAATTCCAATTACCGATAGTCGGATAATTCGAGGAGCCAACCATGACTAAAACAGTGAAGCATGAGCTGTTGATTGAGGCGGAAGAGTTCGACGACTACGGCGGGTGGGTACTGGATTCGCAATTCGATCATGAGATGGGATCTCCCTATTTGCTTGCTCACGGCTACGGTCGACCGGTTGCAGATGCCACTACCTCAGCCCAAATCGACGAAAGCGGATCATACGATGTCTGGGTGCGCGCCAAGGACTGGGTGCCTTCCCATCACCCGGGACGCTTTGAGGTATCTCTTGGAACGCAAAGGCTCGAACACGAGTTTGGTGCAAATGGGCAAGACTGGAGCTGGGAATGTGCTGGAGCTGTCGATCTGGAAGCCGGTTCTTTAACGATCGCCCTTCACGATCTCACTGGCTTCGACGCGCGCTGCGACGCTATTTACCTCTCGAGCAACGGAGCGCGACCCACTGATGGAACAGGACCCGAACCACGTGCTTGGCGACGTCGCCTCCGGGGAATCCCCGACGAGCCTCCGGCCGAGAGTCCATACGACGTCGTGTTTATTGGGGGTGGGGTAACAGGTTCGGTGGGAGCCTTGGCCGCCGCACGACTCGGGCTACGAGTCGCTGTAGTTCAAAACCGCCCAGTGCTCGGCGGTAATGCAAGTATTGAGATTGGAATCGGACCGCGAGGGGAGAAGGGTTCACTGGTTGCCGAGGCCATTGCTCGGAAGCCCGATGGTGATCTTCAAGTTGGGCAGCTGCTCGCAGCGGAGCCAAACGCGACTATCTATTTGCATCACCAGGTCTTTGATCTAGAGATGAACGGACGAGTTGTCGAATCTATAGACGCGCGAGAGGCTCGAAGTGGAAAGGAAATCAGGATCGTCGCATCGCAATTCATCGACTGCACCGGTACCGCAATTCTGGGAGTTCTTGCTGACGTTCCAACAATGTTCGGCGTTGAGTCATCCGCCGAATTTGGTGAGAGTCTTGCGCCTGAAGAGCGACTAGATCAGCACCATGGGCACACCGTGTTCTTCAGGACACGTATGGCAGATGCACCAGTCGACTTTCCTGAAGTGCCTTGGGCAATCGAAGTAGCGAAAGATTTCGCGGACCTCGGCGGTCAAGCTATCGAGCCAGGAACAGATAATGGCGATGGACCCGTTGTTCAGGATTTTCGGCCGCCAGCTGATGACAATTTTGCCAATCTTGCCAGACGTTTGACCCACTACTGGGAATACGGTCAATGGTGCGACCCCTATACCGAAGGAGAACATATCCGCGATCACCTCCTTCGGGCCGTATACGGCACGATGGCAAATGTGAAGGCGATGGAGCCAGCCCAGTGGGCAAACCTAGAGTTCGATTGGGTCGCCCACGTTGCAGGCCAAGGCGAGTTTCGTCGATACATCGGCGACCACATCCTCACTGAGACAGATATCAGGGAGCATGTAGCCTTTGACGACGTCGTTGTTCAAAATTCAGGGGCTTTTTGTCTGCACCACCCAATCCACGAAGATTATGACTTTCGACTCAAGAGTTGGACATGGGACACTCGCGACGATGAGCCATTCGACGTCCCCTTCCGATGTCTATACGCCGCAGACTTTGACAACGTGATGATGGCCGGAAAACACATCAGCGTCACTCATGTAGCTGGGTCTGTCACCAAGTTCATGGGTAATGGAGCCCAGCACGCAATCGCCACAGCAGCAGCGGCTGTTTTATGCAACAAATATGCGGTAACTCCCAGACGGATCCACGATCAGTACCTCCCTGAACTGCAAGCCCTGATAGCGGAGATCCGCGGAGGATGAGAACTGAGACCCCTTAGGTGAACTCCTAAAAGACTTCGCCCAAGGCTTGCCTTAAATTGAAAGGCCCAACCTCTGTGGTGCGCGCAACGAAATTAAGTTGTTAAAAACGAAAAACCCAACGAGGTTCATGGCCGTGGGCGCACCAAGTCGCTACCGCTGGTCAAGATCCTTCAATGTTGATCGTGATTTGACCGGTTGGGTGGAGAGAACAGAATCCCACTATCGAGGCGGCTTCAGCGAATCGGGTGGCCAACTGCGCGCCAGCTGGAATTTTAAATGGACCGATTTGATGAGATGTCGAGTCTTGATTCAGTATTACAAGTTCATCTCGAAGTCGAAAATCAAGGTCGGCGGGGATAATGTCGACGTCTAATCCCGAGCTAATGCTCGTCGCGGTCCCAGCAGGAATAGTTATAAAGTGCTTCTCTGGCTCAGGTGCGCCAACCATTCGACTCAAAGCCACGCTTCCAAGCACCATTGCTACTCCCAAAATAGCGAAAAGGGTCAATAGAGCAAACGATGCCTTGTCTCCTCTTGCGTCTGGAGTATTGGGCAAAGAAGCGTTCACAACCCCTAAAAGTAACTGTTGTTAGCTAGAGTTCCATGAGTTCGCCGCAATCGTGGTGAATCGACCGTGGGGAGCGGGCAAGTGACACAGGTCGATGACCCGATCTTAGAAACACGACAATCCTCTTCTGGTAGCTCTTGGGACATCGAACAAGTACAACGCCGGACTGTCCGAACTTTACTTGCCAGTCAAATGTGTGGAGGTATAGGACTAGTCGCCGGCTATTCGGTTACAGCCTTACTGGCAGATGACATAACCGGTTCGAAGACCTTGGCAGGCCTCGCCGCTGCCTCGTTATCCATTGGAGCTGCTATCGCCTCCTTTCCCTTGGCGCGCATTATGGCCCGAAGTGGGCGGCGCCCTGGGCTACTGACGGGTTATGTGCTTGCATCGATCGGCGCGTTCCTCGCCGTATTGGCCGCAATTACTCGGCAATTCGTTTTTCTTCCAGTCGGTGTAGCGCTCGTTGGTATCGGAAATGCCACCAACATGGCGACCCGTTACGCAGCCGCGGATCTTGCCAAACCCGAACGTCGAGCATCCACAATCGGACTCGTTGTTGCGGCCACGACCATCGGTTCGGGTTTCGGGTCGTTAGTTTCTTTGTCAGTCTTCGACCCCATAGGTCGCAGTGTCGGCTTGCCAGACTATGCGGGATCATTTCTTACTGGGGCACTGCTGTTTCTTGTCGCAGGCGCGATCGTTGAAGTTCGGTTAAGGCCAGATCCTCTCGTTGTGGCGGGTGGAGTTGGTACTGGTGCCCAAGATACGAGGCTGCCATTTCGCACGGCCCTTGGGTTGATTCTGGGGAACGCTAAAGCCCGACTCGCAGTGCTCGCCATGATGGTGAGTCAGGCAACGATGGTTGGCACTATGACTCTCACGCCCCTACACATGAACGACGGCGGGCAAAGCAACGGCGCGATCAGCATCATGTTGTTTAGTCACATTATTGGAATGTACGCCTTCAGTCCTTTAGTCGGTCGGCTTGCCGACCAATATGGTCGCTACCCAATGCTGGTCTTGTCGGGAGTTCTATGCGTTGTCGGTGCTTTATGGGCGGGCTTCACGCCTCCTGAAGGTTTTGTTGGAATTACTGGGGGCCAAACCGTGATCGGTTTCTCCTGGTGTTTTGGAGTTATTGCGGCCAGTGGTTTACTAACGGAAGCTTTTCCGGTTGAACAGCGTGCAAGTGTTCAAGGTGCCGGCGACATGTGCATGATGGCCTTTGGGGCAGTGGCTGGTATTTCAGCTGGGGCGATTGTTGCCTATCGCAGTTACCTTGACCTGAACCTAGCTGCAGCGATCCTGGGCGTCATACTCGTTTTTGCGGTAGCGCTCTCTCTCCTCACTGCTACTGGAGATCGAGGGCGCGATCCGTTCGTGTTTGCAGTCTCGCCGGTGCCGGATAGATAAGGCGGGTCTAAGTAAGAGCTATTGCTACTGAACGCACCCGTAATGAGCCGAAGAAACCTGTCCAGCATATTTACGCAGCACGGAGCCCCTCGCAATAGTTGCTGGCAGTTCCTTCTTCTCGACCGTTCTCATTCTTTGCTGTAGTTCGCTGTCGGGAATTGCAACATCGAGTTTTCGATTAACTGGATCAATGACGATCGTGTCCCCGTCCATTACTGCTGCGAGTGGGCCACCGTCGGCTGCCTCAGGACAAATATGTCCGATCAAAACTCCATGTGAGACCCCGCTGAACCGTCCATCAGTTATCAGGGCAACCTCTTTACCTAAGCCGCGGCCCTGCAACTCGACCGTCAGCATCACCATCTCTGGCATACCCGGACCACCTTTAGGGCCTACGTTGCGCACTACTACAACGTCTCCGGGAACAATTGTGCCCGACTGAATCGCCGCCATCGCATCAGGCTCATTTTCGAATACCTTTGCGACTCCGCGGAACTCTCCGGAATCTAGGGTTTTGCCACCCAATTTCAGAACGCAACTCTCGGGCGCTAAATTTCCATGAAGAACGGATATGTGGTTGTTCGGCTGTGCTACTGGCATCGAAACCGGCAGAACTAGATCTTGGCTTTCCAGATCGCTTAATGAGCTCACGTCAACCAGGTTTTCGGCGACAGTTCTCCCAGTGACGGTCAATGCGTCGCCGTGTAGCAAACCGTTATCGAGAAGCTCCTTCATTACTATTGGCACGCCTCCTAACTCGTGGAGGGCAACCATTGAATAGGGTCCGTGCGGTTGCAAATTGGCTATGAGTGGAACTCGTTCACCTATGGCTTGGATGTGGTCAATGGTTAGGTCTACTTCTGCATCACGCGCAATAGCGAGGAGATGCAGGTACATGTTCGTCGAACCCCCCATGGCGTAAGCAGTAGTGATGGCATTCTCGAAACCTTGTAAATTCATTATGTCTCGCGGTCGAATGTCCTTCTCAACCAGGTTGTAGAGCGCCTTGGTAGTCGCCTCGACCTGGGCTTTTACGTCGTCATGAATATCGCTACTTGCGTCGTAGTCAGCCGGGTGCGATGCGCCACGGGGCAACATCATTCCCATCGCTTCGGTAATTGTGCTCATAGTGTTCGCTGTAAACATCGCGCCACAGGTTCCACTTCCGGGCATTACGTTTCGCTCGACTTCTTCGAATTCTTCTGCGGTGATTCGGTTGGCTCGCATAGCAGCTCGCGCCTCGGCCCAGTCAAGAACCGTCAAATTGTTACCCTTCGACGCCCACGGTTCGAAGTCGACGCATCCAGGTGAACTCGTGCCGGGATAGATGACTAACCCAACATCGTTTGTGCGCGCCAGAGGCATCATTGCCGCGGCACCGGTCTTATCGCAGCCCGAGATAACTATCATCGCTTCGCCGTGGTGTGCTCGATGTCCAATTTCAAATGAGTCCGCAATGATGTCCCGCGAAACAAGGCTGTAGTGAGCGTTGGGGGAGCCTTGGGTCAGTGCATCCGATACCGCTGGGGCGCCGACAATCAGCCCTTGTCCGCCGTGACGAGCCAATGACTCGGACAGTAAGTCTGATATGCGTTCGACCCGATTGTTACATCGATGAGCGTTGGTGTATGCGCCGGCTACCGTAACGACATTGTTCTTCGTTGCAATGTCCTCAGGTGTAAACCCCGCCGCTCGCAACTCGAGGCTGGCACGTTTCCAGTGATTTCCTGTCATTTACACACTTTACTTTTTCGGAATTGACGACATTGCCACGATTCGACAACGTTCCGCACGGTGAGTGCTGCCCACAACTAATTCTCCTATTTCGAGGCATCTTTACCGCCCAAGATCTGCCCCTCAGAACCCCCTATTGTGTTGATGAATTGCTTTTTCGGCCACTTCACCAGAAATTGGCCGCTTGATTTCGGCGGAGGTGCCTCTATGGCCAGCAACGAGTTAGGAGAAAAACACGCTCAATGGATTTTGGGTGTGCGCGAGAATGTTTTAGAGCCAGACCTTCCGATCCTTGATCCCCACCACCATTTATGGCTCGACGAAGGGCACACAGGATGGCCCTACACCCTCGACGATTTTCATCAGGACACTGGTAGCGGCCACAATGTCGTCGGTACCGTCTTTCTCGAATGCCACGCCCAATACCGACAGGACGGACCAGAACATCTTCGATCCGTAGGCGAAGTTGAGTTCGTCGCAGACCTGGCAGAGCAGAGCGCTGCATCCGACGGCGCAGAAATTATGGCGATCCAGGGAAACGCAGACGTTTCCATGGGAGCTGCTGTGGAGGAGGTTTTGGATGCCCTTGAAGCGGCAGGGCGAGGACGTTTCCGGGGAGTTCGCTATATCACAGCTCAGGACGACCACCCTCCTTTGGCAATGTATGAGAATGCGGCGATGAGCGATCGCTTATACCTCGAGGGAGTTCGCCGAGTGGGTGAATTGGGCTACACCTATGACGCAATGGTCTACCACCCTCAACTGTCCGAAGTCGTTGGCGTAGCTCAGGCGTGCCCTGATACACCCATCGTGCTCGACCATTTAGGCGGCATATTGGGCACCGGTCCCTACTCGGATCAACGAGACGAAATACTTGACTATTGGAAAAAACAAATGGCTGCCATTGCAGCCTGCAACAACGTGTACCTGAAGCTTGGGGGTATCGGAATGCCGATGATGGGCTTTCGTTGGGATAAACGTGACAAGCCCGCTACCTCGGTTGAGTTAGCCGAAGCCTGGAGTGACCCCATTCAATATGCCATTGAGGTTTTTGGGGCGGCGAGATGCATGTTTGAGTCAAATTTCCCAGTTGACAAACGCGGCGTTGGGTATGTGCCTCTTTGGAACAGCTTCAAACTCATAGCAAGTAGTTGTTCGACTGACGAAAAAAGAGATCTATTTTACAACACTGCAGCTCGTGCCTACAGACTTCCGCTTCTAGAGAAGAGCTGAAGTAGGGTCCCCCCATGCTGAGTCTTGGTCGGGTTATTTGTGTCGCAATTTTGTTGTCGGTCTCTTGTGGTTCAGACTCGTCGACTGAATTCGACACAATTACTTCGATCTCGAATCCGCCACAGGCCGTATCGATCCAGTGTCATTCAACTCATGACGCTGTGAATTTCAACGTCGCCGCGGATGGTGACAATTTGACTTGGGAGTTCGATAGGGATCCAGAGGTGTCGAAGATGTTGCTTCGGACTCGTCCGTCGGGAACCAAAGTCGACGATCACCGGAACTTTCATAACGGAGGCTACGGCTTACTTTGGTACCAGCAATTAGAGATACCGATCCGGAAAGGACTCTCGTATCAAGTGGAACTTCCGCGACAAGAAGGACCACAAGCGATAGTCGATGTTGACCTCGTCACCACTCACTCTGATGGAAGTGAGTGCGAATCGAGAATTTTTTCAAACTTTATTTACCCTTCCCTGACCAGTGGTCAGCGTGAGTTGCAGGTCCCCCAAGGAGTGAGTGTTGATTTGAAGCGGTACTCCGATCTGGAAGTTCCGGCCCCGACAGTTGAGGCGTTGGTCCATGCTTTCTCCGCTTATCACGGGCGCAGCATCAACGGCGATGAGGAGCCGGAGTATTCACGCTGGTCGGTGGAGGCAAACAAGACAATTCGCGACTATTCGCCGAAGCTTCGTTACTTCCTCTTCGGAAGCGAAACGGAAATTGGGAATTGGTGGGCGGTGGCTCAAATGTTGGAAATAATTGCAGTACTTGCACCGCACCTTGATGCACGTTTTGCGACTTCTGTAGACGAGGTGACCTTTCCCGAGTTTTCGCCTCTATGTGAACCTTGGATGATTGCCGGTGTTAAGCCTTATGAGGGTCAAACTGAGTTCCAACAACCATGCCAAAGGCGTGGCAATGGCGCCTACTTCGGTGATGGGACCGCTAGACCCGAGGGAGGCAACGCGGACTATGTGAACTCCCGTGGGTTTACCTATCACAATAAATTTGTCTTGGAACAAAGCGACCTCGATCGCTCTGATTTGAATTGGATAAGAGACAAGGTCGTTGGCCAAGAAGTTAATAACCCCTGCTGCACAATTAATTTTCACGAGACAGGGCATGCCTTTGGGGTTGACCACACTGCCTGCGGATATAGCGCACTGTCGTTTTGGGAGGAACGCAACACTTCGTACATGACAAAAACCTGGAACGAAGATGATCTAGCGGGTATGGCAATTCACCTAGACCCTCGTACGACCCATGGAATGACTATCGGAGAAGCGGCGGATGCTTTAGGAATACCTCAAGACGACCGTTACCAAGAACTTCTGGAAAAACCATGGAGAGCCTGCGGCAATCAGGATCCAGGTTGGGACTTGTTTGCAGAACGACTCCACGAACTGCACATTTCGTCGCCGGGCGTTGAGACCAACCATCCGCAAAGTCGAAGTAAAATCAAATGGACATACTGAAACCCATGAAAAATGAGACAAACTTGAAGTTTCGGTTGAATAAGTTTCTCTGTTAGGTGAGGTCAGTTTTTATTGGCACGCAACGCAGGTGCCGAGGCCGTCGAATCGGTGCTGATCTATGGTGAAGCGAACTTTGCTCGCAGCCGTTCGCAGTGATTGATTTAGGCTTTTCTCGAGCTTGGAAGGAAGCGAAAAGTCCGTTATATCGCCGCAACTTGTGCAGATTATGTGATGGTGATGTTCGGTGATTTCGTCAGCCAGCTCGTAACGGCTGAATTCGTTATTGGTGACTATTCGCGTCACAGCACCGACTTCCTCCAGAACATTCAGATTTCGGTAAACGCTGGACTGAGCGAGCGAGTTATCGGACTCGACGATTTGGTTATTCGTAAGAGGCTTCCCGGCTGTTAGAAGCACTCGTACGAGCATGCGACGGGTGTTTGAGTATCTGTGCCCTTTTTCGCGCAGCAAGGAGGCGACCTGTTCGTCTACATCTGCTTTGTTGAGGGACGCCACGAAACTATCTTACCTTTCTTCAAATCAGGGCCGGGTTTAATTCGGGGAGGAAACCGGTCGATGAACGTGGTCAGGGTCATCAAGGGTTAAATTCTGGCTGATGCGCAAGTGGTGGCCGCCGAATGCCATCTTTAAGTGGGCATCTGTTAGGACAAAATCAGGAGTGCCGACACAGCAAGGCTCCGTGCACAGCAGCAAAACTTGACTCGATCGTCGAGCATCTTCCAAGTCGTGTGTGGTTACAACTAGAGTCTTACCCCGATCTAACTCTTCGCTGATTGCCTCGAGAATTAGGGCTTGGGAAACGATATCGAGCCCACTGACCGGCTCGTCTAGAAGCAGAACACTAGATTCTTGAGCTAAACCCTGAGCAACCAAAACACGCTGACGTTCTCCGCCTGAAATCTTATGAAATTGGTTACTGGCGAGGTGGGTAATTTTCATCCGCTCTATGGACTCGTCCACTACTTCGCGATCTTTCGCCTGCATTCGGCGAAAGATTCCACGGTGTGGGTACCGAGCTAGCGCCACCGCGTCTCGCACGGTGATCTGAAGGGAGGGGTCGACATGGGTGGCTTGGAGCACAAGGGCTGGAGCGCCGCCCTCCACCATGACTTCACCGGCGGCCACCTCCACGGTTCCCGCCAGTGCGCTGAGCAATGCTGACTTTCCTGCACCATTCGGGCCGATCACACTGAGTAATGAACCTTTTGCGACCTCTAGGTCGACTCCGGACACAGCAATTTTGTCGCCGTAACGAACCTCAAGACCTGAGGCTTTGATTGCTATTGGTGGAAGTGATTCAGCCGTCACAAAACTCTCAATTTTTCTCTATAAACGTGGGAAATCTCGAATGACCTATATGATTATGAGTCTCAATAATGATAATGATTCTCATTTTTGAGTCCTTCCCTTATAACTATAGGAGCGTAAATGCGTAACTTGCTACGCCCATTGCTTATCTCGATAGCTTCGATCTCGTTGGTTCTAACTGCCTGTGGTGGCGAAGAAGCATCTGTTGCAGATGGGCCAGCCACGATTGTCGTCACTACGAATATTTTGGGTGACGTAGTCGAAGTAATAGTTGGAGATCAGGCAAACGTCGAAACGATCATGCCCCTTGGCTCAGATCCCCACGTTTTCCAAGCTTCCGCCCAACAAGTCGACTTGATGATGAACGCCGACTTGGTGGTTGCCAACGGTGAGAGCTTTGAAGAAGGCATTCTAGATGTCCTCAACGCAGCTAAAGATGATGGCGTTACGTTCTTCGAAGCCATGGACCATGTGAGAGCAATAGAATTCGCTGCGGACGGCGGCCATGACGATCACGATGATCACGCTGGTCACGATGATCACGCCGGTCACGACCACAGCGGAACCGATCCACACTTCTTCACTGACCCCGTTAAAATGATCATGGTTGTCGAGGCTCTTGT
>MDTB01196446.1_pt1 | contig 16127 bp, 18 predicted proteins | sample 811161 | NCBI WGS metagenome assembly MDTB01 (sample SAMN05326650, study PRJNA326480) | marine metagenome | isolation source: seawater | place: Mediterranean Sea | collected 2009 | reverse complement strand
TAAGCTAGTTGAAAATAAAACTGCAAATAAAATTAGTAGTATTTTTTTCATTTAAATAATCCTTTCAATCCTTTTTCTGATGCCTCGCAGATACCTTTTTCTGTAATTAATCCTGTTACATATTTAGCAGGTGTTACATCAAATGCTAAGTTCATTGCTTTACTTTTTTGTGGATAAATCAAAATTTTTTGCATTTTATTATTTTTATCTAGACCTTCAACGTATGAGAGTTCTTCTGAATTTCTCTCTTCAATAGGGATGTTTTTGTGATCTTTAATATTCCAATCTATAGTTGGGCTTGGTAAGGCCACATAAAAAGGTACATTATTGTCTTTTGCTGCCAGTGCTTTTAAATAAGTACCAATTTTATTACAAACATCTCCATTAGATAATGTTCTGTCTGTTCCTACTATGCACATATCAACCTGCCCTCTTTGCATCAAAATACCGCCAGTGTTATCTGCAATGATAGTATTTGGGATACCTTCTTCATTTAACTCATATGAAGTTAAATTTGCTCCCTGATTTCTTGGTCTTGTTTCATCAACCCAAACATGAACTTTTATTCCTTTTTGATGTGCGTGATAAATTGGTGAAGTAGCAGTTCCCCAATCAATTGTTGCTAACCATCCTGCGTTGCAATGTGTAAGAATATTAACAGTATCTTTTTTTTCAGTAGCAATTTCCTCAATAATTTTAAGACCATTTAAACCAATATTTTTACAAAATTTCACATCCTCTTCTATAATGGCCTTTGCTTCATTTAGGGCTATTTTCAAAATATCTTTAACGTTTACACCCATTAATTTTTTTATCATTCTATCTACTGCCCATTTCAGATTAATTGCAGTAGGTCTTGAAGCAATTAGCTCCTTACTAGATTTCTGTAAAAAAGATAAATCATTTTTTTCGATTATTGATAAAACCAAACCATAGGCAGCTGTTGCACCAATTAACGGAGCGCCTCTAACTTCCATTGTTTTAATAGCACTAATTGCATCCTTAACTGTTTTTAAATCTTTTATAATAAATTTATGAGGGAGTTTTGTTTGATCTATAATTTTTACTAAATTATTTTCAAACCAAATAGTTCTATAAGATTTACTTGCTATTTTCATTTTTTTTAAGAGCTCTTCCAGCAATAAATCTTAATTTCTTAATAGTACTTTTTGTTTGAAATTTTGGTTGAGTGATAATTGCAATATCTAGACAATCATTAGCCGGGTCATTCTTTATATTGAAAGATTTAAATGTTTTTATTATTTCAATAATCATATTTTGGGCGTTAGCAGCATTTTGTTGTAGTGTTTTAATAACTGTTGGAACATCAACTTCATCATGATCAGGGTGCCAACAATCAAAGTCTGTTACCATGGCAACAGTACAATATCTAATTTCAGCTTCTCTTGCTAGTTTTGCTTCTGGCATATTAGTCATTCCAATAACATCTGCTTTCCATGAACGATACATTTTCGACTCAGCTAAACTTGAAAATTGTGGACCCTCCATAACTAAATAAGTTCCACCTACTTGATGAGGAATATTACTTTTTATCAGTGCAGACTCACAGCATTTCATCAAACCTGGGCTTGTGGGTTTTGCCATAGAAACATGAGCAACAATTTCTTTATCAAAAAAAGTTTTTACCCTTGCAAAAGTTCTATCAATAAATTGATCAACGACAACAAAAGATCCTGGAACTAAATGTTCTTTAAGTGATCCAACAGCAGAAACAGATACTATATCAGTAACCCCAACCTTTTTTAAAATCTCTATATTCGCTCTAAAATTTATATTGGAGGGATTGATTTTATGTCCTCTGGCATGCCTTGGTAAGAAATAAACTTCTTCCTTATTAAAAGTAGCAGAAAGTAGCTTATCAGAAGGATCTCCCCAGGAAGATGAAATCTTTTTCCATTTAACATTTTGAAGACCTTCAATATTGTAAAGGCCGCTCCCGCCAATTATCCCAAGAATTCTTTTTTTCATTATTTAAAATTTAGCCTTTTTTTGTTAGATATTGAAGCTAAATATGAATTTAAAAAAATATATAAGATCTATTCCTGATTATCCTAAAAAGGGAATTTTATTTAGAGATATTACTACTTTAATTAAAGATCCCGAAGCTTTCAAATTTTCTGTCGATCAAATCGTGAAGATCAGTGATGAAATTAAATTTGATAAAATAGCCGCTATTGAGTCTAGAGGATTTATTTTTGCTTCTACTGTTGCTTATTTGTCAAAAAAACCATTGGTTCTCTTAAGAAAAAAAAATAAACTTCCTTCAGAAACTCATTCTGTAGATTTCAAATTGGAATATGGTGAAGCAACTATTGAAGTTCACAAAGATTCAGTTGGCAAGGATGAAAAAATTTTAATTATTGATGATTTAATAGCAACAGGTGGAACAGCAGAAGCAGCAGCAAAATTAATTGAAATATCTGGTGGTAAAGTTGCTGGGTTTATTTTTATTATAAATTTATTTGACCTACCTGGAAATGATCTTCTAAAGAAAAAATCATATTTTACAAAGAGTTTAATTGAGTTCCCAGGTCATTAAATTTCTTTATTTTTCCAAGTTTCTGGAGTGAGTTCATTATCTATCTCTAAATTTATGTGGTAACTAAAAGGCCTAACACCTCTATTCTTTATATACTCAAAAGTTTTTTGAATTCCATCAGCTAAAGAAACTTTAGTTTCATAATTAAGAAGTGTTCTTGCCTTATCTGCTGAACAAGTAGCGTGCTTAACTTCATTAGGTCTATCTTTTTTATGAATAGGAGGAAGATTTACTCCAGTTACGTTTGAACAAAGCTCGGCTACTTTATTAATTGTTACAAATTCTTCATCGGGACCTATATTTATTATTTGTTTATTCAGATTTCTTTGGTCCAACATTGGTATAAGACAACTTAAACAATCATCTATATAAGAAAAACATCTAGTTTGTTTTCCATCTCCATAAATAATTGGCGCTTTACCTTGTAACATTCTATTAATCATTATTGAAACAACATTTCTGAAAGGATCATCGTATTTTTGTTTAGGCCCAATAATGTTATGAGGTACAGCAATTACCCATTCAATTTTATTTAATTCACATAAATTAATCAGAACTTGTTCAGAAGCTACTTTCGAAATGGCATAAGGATCTACTGGTTTAGGTTTCATAGTTTCTTTAAATGGATGTTCTTGCGACCCGTATCTAGCCATTGAGGAACAAAAAATTATTCTTTTTACTTTTTCATTTACAGCTGCTGAAAATATTGAGACTGAAGCTAAATAATTATTTTTAGTTATTTCAAACGGTGAAAATACAGACAAACCTTCATGAGCTGTTGCTGCACAGTGGTAAACAATATCGACTCCTTTCATTATTAACTTAATCTCCTCAAAGTTACAGCAATCGATATTATGAAATTCAATTTTTTTGGGCACGTTATCTTCATAACCACCTATCATATTATCAATTCCAATAACATTATGACCCAAAGATGATAGAGATTCTGCTAAATGAGATCCAAGAAAACCTGCGGCACCTGTAACTAAAATTTTATATTGCATTTTATTTAGAAACTTATTTATAATTTTAAAACAAATAAATCAACTTTAATCAATTTTAGGTCTATACCATGATTTTTTCATTAAAATTGAGCTCATTAAACCCGATAATCTACTAAAGTAAATCTTATTTTTTTTAGTATTTTTTAATAAGTAATAAAATGTTGATTTGATAAAGGCCGAAAATAATTTTCTTGACATTTTTAATAAAGCAAAAAAATATCCATAATGTTTTTTATAAAAATAAAAACTTGACCACATCCAATGCCAGTTTCTTGAGACTTCCATTTCAAAATTTATTTCGTTGTCATGTGAACTGCCACCAATATGAGAAATTAAAATACTAGGATCTAAGAAAAGTTTTTTATCTTTTTTTCTTAGCCGTTTACATAAATCAATTTCTTCAAAATAAATGAAAAAATTATCATCAAAGAAACCGATGTCATCAAATTTTTTTAAGTTTAAAAACATTGCAAAACCTTTTACGTTTTCCACTTCTATAAGTTTGTCATTTTTTAAATTGTAATATTTTTCAATATCTTTCTTCTCCTGAACTAAAGGAGATATTATTGTGAATTCTGGATTTTTTTCTGCAGAAATAAAAAAGTTTTTAAAAGTATTTTGACCTAATTCAGCATCAGGATTTACTATAAGTGCATATTTAGTTTTAACCTTTGTTAGTCCTAAATTATTACCTTTTGCATAGCCTAAGTTTTTAGAGCTTAAGATGCATTCGACATTGTTATACTTGTTTTCAATATCTTTTTTTAAGTCTGCATCATTTGAGTTTTCAATTACTATCACTTTAACCCTGCCATCAATTGAGTTTAAAAGATTAAAAATTTTTTCCCGGCTCTTAAATGATGTAATAACAACGGTAATATTTTGAAAACTCATAATTGTAATGTTGAATTTATACAATATTTCTTTTATTAATTTAGCTCAACAAATTAATATTGCTTAAAATATGAAGAAAATCATAGTTACTGGTGGATCAGGTTTTATTGGTACAAATTTAGTCAATTTTTTAGTAAAAAAAAATTTTTTTGTTATAAATATTGATAAACTAACTTACTCGTCAAATAATTCAAATCATAGAAATAAAAGTAAAAATTATAAATTTATCAAATCTGATATAAATAATTTAGAAAAAATAAAAAATATAATCAATTTATATAACCCTAAGGCTATATTTAATTTAGCAGCCGAAACTCATGTTGACAGATCTATCGACTCACCTAAAGATTTTATTTCGGCTAATATTTTAGGAGTTTATAATTTACTTGAGGCCTTAAAATATTTTAAAAAAAGAAACAAAATTATAAAATTAATTCATGTTTCTACAGATGAAGTTTATGGAGATATATTGCATGGTAGAGCTAGTGAAAAATTTTCCTATCAACCAAGCTCACCTTATTCTGCTTCAAAAGCAAGTGCAGATCATTTAATTAAATCCTACATAAGAACATATAAAATATCAGCTATAATATCTAATTGTTCAAATAATTATGGTCCATATCAGTTTCCGGAAAAACTAATTCCAAAAATAATCTCAAATATTTTGGTTAATAAACCTATTCCAATATATGGCAAGGGTAAAAATTCTCGTGAGTGGATATATGTTAATGATCATTGTGAGGCCTTATTCAAGCTATATTTGAAAGGTAAGATTGGCCAAAGTTATAATATTGGATCAAATAATAATTTAAACAATATAAAGTTGGTTAAAAAGATTTTAAAAATTGTTAAAATGAAAAGATTTAAATTAGGTAATAAAACAAAAATAACATTTGTCAAAGATAGACCTGGCCATGACTTTAGATATGCTTTAAATAATAAAAAAATTCAGAGAGAACTTGGGTGGAAACCAAGGACTAGTCTTGAAAAGGGATTGAATTTAACTATAGATTGGTATTTTAAAAATAGAAAATTCTTAAATTCAATTTCAAAAAAATTTTACTCAAAAAGAATAGGTCTAAACATATGATTAAAAAGGGAATTATTTTATCAGGCGGATTAGGAACAAGAATGAGTCCATTAACAAAAGCTGTAAATAAACAATTGCTTCCGATATATGATAAACCGCTGATATATTATCCTTTGTCAATTTTAATGTTAGCTGGGATAAGAGATGTTTTGATTATAGTAAATAAAGGCCAATTAAATCAGTTTAAAAAAATTTTACCTGAAAAAAATAATTTTGGAATAAAAATATCTTATCGCGAGCAATCTAAACCAAAAGGGTTACCAGATGCATTTATATTAGGTGAGAAATTTATAGGAAAAGAAAATATTGCCTTAATTTTAGGTGACAATTTTTTTTATGGTCAAAGTTTAACAAAAAAATTAAAAGAATGTACTAAAATTAAAAATGGTGCAAAAGTTTTTTTACATCCTGTTAAAGATCCTGGTCTTTACGGAGTGGCTACAATTAATAAAAATAATAAAATAGTTAAAATAGTAGAAAAACCAAAAAAATCTAAATCTAATCTTGCAGTTACAGGTTTGTATTTTTTTGATAATAAAGTTATTAAATTGTCTAAAAACCTAAAACCATCATCAAGGAACGAGTTAGAAATTACTGATCTTCTTAACAATTATAAAAAAAAGAATCAGCTTAGAGCAGAGTTTATAGGTAGAGGCGGGACATGGTTAGACACGGGTAATATAGAAGACTTTTACAGCACTTCAAATTTTGTTTCTGCTTTAGAAAACAGACAAGGTTTAAAAATTGCATGTTTAGAAGAAATTGCTTTCAATAACTCCTGGATTTCAAAAAACAGCATAAATGATGCTATTAAATTTTATGGCAATTGTAATTATAGCAAATATTTAAAGTCACTCATAATAAAGAAATAATGTATGAAAACCAAATTTAAAGGATTAAAAGTTTTTAAATCAAAAAAATACAGAGATAAAAGAGGAGAATTTCGCGAGCTATTCAAAAAAAATATTATTAAAGAAAAAGAGCTAAAATTCACATGCTATTCTTTGTCCAAAAAAATGTTTTAAGAGGTTTACATCTTCAAGACCCTAACTCTCAGGGTAAATATATAACAGTAGTAAAGGGGAGTATATTTGATGTAGCTTTAGACCTAAGAAAAAAATCAAAAACTTTTTTAAAACATTTTAAAATAAAACTTTCTTCAAAAAATTGCTATTCAATTTTTATACCTAAAGGATTTGCTCATGGCTTTGTAGGGTTAGAAAAAGAAAATTTGGTTGTATATCAACTAACAGATTATAGATCAAAAAAAGATGAAATTGGTATAAAATGGAATGATAAATCACTTAAGATAAAATGGCCTGTTAAAAATCCAATAATTTCCAAGAAAGATGAAAACAATATTTTATTAAGAGATTATCTAAAAAACTATGACAAAAAAAATTAGATATAAAACTTTTCGAAAAAAAAGTGGATCTTTAATTCCAATAGAAATAAATAAAAAATTTCCGATAAAAATAAAAAGAATTTTTTTTATATATGGTAAGAAGAAATATATAAGAGCAGACCATGCTCATAAAAAATGTTCTCAATTTTTTTTTCCAATTATGGGTAAAATGAAAATTGAATATATAAACAAGAAAGAAAAAGGAAAAAAAATATTAAATAGCAGAAAAAAAGAGGGTTTTCTTTTAGAGCCTAAAAATTGGTGTAGAGTGGAATTTCAATCAAATAATTCAATTTTAATGGTTATATGCGATAGAAAATATGAGTATAGAGATTATATTGAAAATTATAAAGATTTTTTAAAATACATTAAATAGAGATCATAAAAAAGTGAAAATTTTAATAACAGGTTCATGTGGTCATATAGGATCATACATTGTTTCTAACATTCACAAAATTCGTGGAATAAAAGAATTAATTTTAGTTGATAACTTAAGTTCAAGTCAGCCTTACTCTTTAAATAATATAAATAAAAAAATTAAAAATAATTTTTATTTATTAGATGTAAGTAAATTAGGATCTTTAAGAAAATTTAAAAAAGTTGATGTAATTATACATTGCGCTTCTTTTACTAATGCTCAAAGTAGTTTTGAACAAAAAAATAATATGTATAAAAATAATTTGAACTGTATGCGTAATGTGATTAATTATTGTAAAAAAAATAAAACAAAGTTAATTCATATTTCATCAACAAGTATATATGGAAGAAATGCATCACTGATTAGAGAGGGAGACAAAGCTTTTATTAAACCAATTTCACCCTATGCTAGGATTAAATTAATTGAAGAAAAGATGTTGAGTGAAAATAACAATAAACTCAATTATATAACTTTTAGACTTGGAACAATTGCTGGGGTGTCAAAGGGAATAAGATTTCATACTGCAATAAATAAGTTTTGTTTTCAAGCAGCCTTAAATCAAAAAATTGAAGTTTATAGAACAGCTTTAAATCAATATCGGCCTTATCTATCCTTAAAAGATGCATTTAAAGTTTTTAAATTTTGCCTTGAAAAGAACTATTTTAAAAATATTCCTATAAATGTTTTAAGTGGTAATTTTACTGTAAAGGATATAATTAAAAAAATTAGTAAATATAAGAATAATATCAAAATTAGATATATAGATGTCAAAATAATGAATAAAATTAATTATATGATAGATAATTCGAAATTAAATTCTTTGGGTATAAAAATACATTCAAATTTAGAAAAAGAGATTAAAGAAACTTTAAGTTTATTGAAATAAGTAGATGATTTGTAAAATAACAAAAAAAAAATTAACACCAATTATGAGTTTTGGAAAGATGCCAATAGCAAATGGCTTTGTTAACAAAGATAATTTTAAGACAGAGTATTTCTTTAATATGGAAGTAGGTTTTTCAGAAGATCTATCTTTATTTCAACTTTATGAACATCCAAAACCTGAAATTATGTTTAATCAAAATTATCCTTTTTTTTCAGGAAGTTCAGAATATATGAAATTACATTTTAAAGAATACGCTAACTTTATAAAAAAAAATTATTTAAAATCAAATTCAAAAATTATAGAGATAGGCTCTAATGACGGGACAATGTTAAAAAATTTTGTTGATTTAAATGAAAATGTTCTTGGTTTTGAACCCTCAAAAAATGTTGCTACAAGAGCTGCCTCTGAAGGAGTAAAAACACTGAACCAATTTTTTAATCATGATAATGTTCAAGACTTAAAGAGTTTTATTAAAAAAACTGATATAATATATGCCTCTAATGTAATTTGTCATATTCCGGATCTTAATGATCTTATCAAAGCTATTGATCTACTACTTAATAATGATGGAACTTTTATTTTCGAAGAGCCTTATCTTGGATCAATGTTTAAAAAAGTTTCTTATGATCAAATTTATGATGAACACATATATATGTTTTCTTTAAGCTCAATAGATAAAATATTTAAGCATTTTGATTTTGAACTAATTGAAGCTTTTCCTCAGATAACACACGGTGGATCAATGAGATATATTATAAAAAGAAAAGGGAAAAATAAAAAGTCCTCTAATTTGATAAATCTTTTGGATAAAGAAAAAGAGAACAACATTGATAATGCTCAATCTTCAATTATTTTTAAACAGAATTGCGAAAAATCAAGAGATAAAATTCATAATAAAATAAAAGAATTAAAAATAAAAAATAAAAAGATTTGTGGCTATGCTGCAACCTCGAAAAGTACAACTATATTAAATTATTGCAAAATTGGTCCTGATATGATCGATTATATATGTGATACTACTCCTGAAAAAATTGGAAAATATAGTCCTGGTATGCACATTCCAATAGTAAGTATGAAACATTTTTATGAAAACTTACCTGATAGTATCTATTTATTTGCTTGGAATCATAAAGAAGAAATATTAAAAAAAGAAACAAATTTTAATGGAGAGTGGTTTTCACATGTTGCTTTATAAAGACAGAATTCTTATAACAGGAGGCTCCGGAAGGTTTGGTCAAGTATTTAAATCTCAATCAAATAATTTTAGATATAATTTTTTTTTCCCATCAAAAAAAAATTTAAATATCTTAAACATAAAATCGATCGAAAAATCTATCAGAAAAATAAAACCTAAATATTTAATTCATTTAGCAGGATTGTCACGTCCTATGAAAATACATGACAAAAATATAAATGATAGTATAGATAAAAATATAATTGGGACAGCTAACATAACAAAAGTTTGCTCTAAATTTAAAATAAAGTTGGTTTATGTCTCAACTTGTTATGTCTATCCAGGATATAAAGGAAACTATTCTGAAACTAGCTCTTTATTACCAATCAACAATTATGCTTGGTCAAAATTAGGGGGTGAAAGCTCAGTGATAATGTATAAAAATTCTTTGATATTACGAGCCTCTATAACAGAAAAACCTTTTGTACATAAAGTTGCTTTTGTTGATTTTAAAACAAACTTTATTTTTCATGAAGATTTAGTACCAAAAATAATTAAGGTTTTAAATCATAAAGGTATACTTAATGTTGGAGGCAAATCACAATCCGTTTATAAATTTGTGAAAAAATATAATAAGAATATAAAAAAGATTTATGCAAAAAAATTATTAGGTTCTAAAGCTCCTAAAAATATGTCTATGAATATAAAAAAATTTAAAAAATTAACAGATGATTAAATTTTGGTCCTATAAAAGAGAGTTAACTAAATACAAAAATAACTTAAACAAACAAATAAATAATTCCCTTAACAGCGGTAATATTTTTTTCGGTGATCAATTAAATTTGTTTGAAAAAAGATTTATTCTTAAGAATAAATCTAAATATGGAATAGCTGTGGGTAGTGGAACAGATGCTCTTCTTATAGCCTTAAAGGCTTTAGAAATAAAAAAAGGTGATGAAGTTATAACTGCGTCAAATACAGCCATTCCTACAATTTCAGCAATAATAAACTCAGGTGCATACCCTAGATTAGTTGATGTAGGAGAAGATTATTTAATTGATGTAAAAAAAATTCAAAAAGAAATTAACTCAAAAACAAAAGCAATTATACCTGTGCATTTGTATGGCCAGTCTTGCAATATGAGAGAAATTATAAAAATTGCAAAAAAAAATAAAATTGAGATAGTTGAAGACTGCGCACAATCACAGGGAGCAAAATATAAAAATAAATTTACAGGAACTTTTGGAAAATTTGGATGTTTTTCATTTTATCCCACAAAAATTTTAGGCGCTTATGGCGATGGTGGATTTATTCTCACAAATAGCTTTGAAAGTTATAAAAAGATTAAAAGATTAAGATTTTATGGGATCGAAACAGTAGACAAGAAAAACAAATTTATGAATAAATATTATTCAAATGAAAATGGATACAATTCTAGACTAGACGAAATACAAGCATCTATATTAAATTTTAAGCTTCAAAAAGTAGATTATTTCATTAAACAGAGAAGAAAGCTAGTAAATCATTATTTAAAAGAACTAAGAGAAACTAGTCTTAAGCTACCTATTGAGAATAAAGATTGTAAGCATGTTTACCATTTATTTACTATTTACCATAAAAAAGCAAAATTAATTATGAAAAATCTAAAAAGATATAAAATTGAAACAAGAGTTATCTACCCATATCCAATTCATAAAATGAAAGCTTATAAGAATTATAAATTTAAGATTAAAAATTTAAAAAAATCAGAAATTTTTTCTAAAGGTATTATATGTCTTCCTCTTTACCCTGAATTAAAAATAAAAGAAGTAAAATTAATTTGCAATAAATTAAAAAAAGTTCTTGAAACAATATAGTTTAATATTTGTAGAGTGTAGGAAATTGCCTAAAAGTAAGTGGAAGTTTGGTGGTATTAACTAAACTATTAAGCGTATTTGACAAATGAAAATCTCCTAATCTAGCAAAGGATAATGAAGTTCTTTTCTTAAATTTTGTAATCCAGTAAGAAGTTAATCTTTCAGCTAAAAAAACAGGTAATCTATTATTATATCCATTTAATAAATTTTGAGATTTTGTTAATTCATAGCATTTGTCCACCCAAGGAAATATCAGCTCACAATATTCTCTGAAGTATTTAACTTTAGTGATGAACATGGGTCCTATATATAGGACATTTTGATTTAAGTGATTTGAAAAACTATCTCTGTCTTTTGAAGGCAAATATTCTAAGAGATCTTTTAAAACTTTAGTATTATGACATTCTTCAAAATCTTCCAAAACAGTTCTATTTTTAAAAGTTGTTGGTTTTAACTGTATTAAATCTAAATTTTTAAAGATAGCATTATTAGGTGACAACAATTTAGAATATAAGCTATCGAAGCTATATTTTTGTTTTTTCTCATATAATTGATTTAACCAAAGCAACCTGTGTTCACAACTACCAATAAAATCTTCATTATTCATTTCATTTATCTTATTCTTCCATAACCAGTAAAACATCGTAAGTTGACCATAATGTTTGTTTAAGTAAGAAATGTTTTCACCTTTTTTCTCTGTTAACCACTGATCAGGAAATCGATTATCGCCAAGTCCTATAGGTGTAATATACGAAGGTAACTTTTCTAAAATTTTTAAGTACTTTATTGTTGAACAAAAAATATTTAGATTTGTCATAAATTATTGATATCTAATCCTAATATCGGAAGAGTTTTAAATTTAGTATTTTTCTGAAACCAATAAGATAAAAATCGTTCAGCTAAAAAACCGTACATTCTTTTTCCTCCATAATCGGCATTCTTATTAAATCCAAATATATCTTCACATTTTTGCAGCCAAGGAAATATTGTATTATAGTAATTTTGGATTATCATTTTCGATTTACAAATAAACATGTTATGAGGATTGAAAGAAGTATTATTATTTACAAAATCATTAAAATGTTTTTTGTCTTCATTTGTCAATAAACTAATTGCCTTATCTAAATTACCATTTCCATGCCACATATCGAAATGAAATTTTAAATTTCTTTTGTTTTTATCAAATAGTAAAGAAGGATTTGTCAAAATTTTTTTTAAATCTCTTTTTATAAATTTTGAAATTTTCAATTTATTCACTTTAAACTCATCGCCCAATATAACATCATATTTTTCAAAGTCCTCTGGAATATCCTGCAATACGTATTTAGCTAAAGATTCAATTTCATTAATTTTAATACTGGTTTTTTCTTTAACAAAAAATTTTCTATACTGACAAAAACCTATCCAACCGTCCTCTAATTTATTTAAATAATTTTTCCACAACCAATAATGGAATGTGTACTCACCATAATATTCATTTTTTTTGGATATATTTTCATTTATGTTATCCTGATACCACTCTTTTGAAAATTTTTTATCTCCTAATCCAACAGGTAAATAATTTAAACTCTTTATTTTTTGTAAATGATTTGGATTTAATGTAATGCAAAACATTTGAATAGGATTTTTCATATATTTGGTAGCGAGGGGCGGATTCGAACCGCCGACCCCAGGCTTATGAGTCCTGTGCTCTAACCAACTGAGCTACCTCGCCTAATACTTTTAGTATATAATATATAAAACAATCTAAATCATTAAAATTTAGATAGCAAAAAACCTTGTTTTTTCTGTTCTAATTACAAAGTGAGAATTATTCCAAAAACTGTAACAGCTGATATAGCAGCTGCAGAAAGAATTATGTTACTTTTTGTATCCTTTTTTTTCTGCTCATTCATCCTAGCAACTAAATCATTTAAGTTTACTTTTTTTGAGTGGAAATCTCTTTTATCCTCGTGGGAAAGTTGATTTTTCTCTTCGTGTTTAGGTTGAGCGCTCATACTTCATCGAATATTAAATCACAAAATCACAATTAATCATACCAGTATTTAGTTCAATATGAGTTCAACGGCTTTAATAGCTATCCATTTTAGGCCAATTTAAGTAAAAATATTTAATATAAAAATGCTAAATAGTTTTTTCAGGGGGGGTATAAAGAAGATCAAAAGCCTCTGCTACACCTTTGCAAGTAATATTTCCATTAATAATATTTAAACCTGCTAGATAATTTTTATCCTGTAGTAAAGTTTTTTTATAACCGTTATCTGCAATTTTTATTAATAAAGGTAGAGTTGCTTTATTTAAAGCCATAGTGGACGTTCTTGGAACTCCCCCGGGCATATTCGCTACACAATAATGAACAACATCATCAACTATATAAGTTGGATTTGCATGTGTTGTTGGTTTACTTGTCTCTATACAGCCACCTTGGTCGATAGCCACATCTACTACTACTGAACCTCTCTTCATAGATTTAATCATTTCTTTAGTAACTAATTTAGGTGCTTCAGCTCCTGGAACTAAAACACCGCCAATTAATAAGTCACATTCTGAAACCAGTTTTTTTAAATTAATTTTATCGCTTTCGGATGGGATTATTTTATCTCCAAATAATTTATGTAACTCCTCTAACCTTTTTTTTGATTTATCAATAATATAAACTTTTCCTCTCATTCCTGTCGCAATCACAGCTGCATTTTCACCAACTACACCTCCACCAAGTATAACTACTTTAGCTGAGTCTACACCAGGAGCTCCTCCAATTAATAATCCTCTACCCTTTTGATTTTTTTCTAAAGCATGTGCACCAGCCTGAACAGACATTCTTCCTGCAACTGCACTCATAGGTGCTAACAAAGGCAGTCTTCCATTTTTATCAGTAACAGTTTCATAAGCAATACAAACTGCCTTTGATTTCATTAACGCAAGAGTAAGATCTTTTGCTGCTGCTAAATGAAGGTAAGTGAAAATTATTTGACCTTCTCTAATCAATTTTACTTCATTCATTTGAGGCTCTTTTACTTTAACTATAATTTCTGCTTTTTTAAATATTTCCTCTGCAGATTTTATTATTTTTGCTCCAGCTAGTAAATAATCTTCATTGGTAAATCCAGCTTCAAATCCTCCTTTGTCTTGAATTAATACTTGGTGATTTTTATCAGTAAGAACTTTTACACTATCAGGTGTTAGGCCTATTCTATGTTCTTGAAGTTTTATCTCTTTAGGTACACCTATAATCATTTAAGATTTTGTGTAATTAGATATACCTGTTCTTAATTTATCAATTATCTCATCTATATGTTTTTTTTCGCATATGAACTGAGGGGCAATAATTATATTGTCTCCAGTATTTTTAAAATTTACTCCCGCATCATAACAATGTTTAAACGTCTGAAATCCAGCTTTTCCTGGGTTTTCTTTCATTCTCATTTCAATTCCGCCCATCATCCCGTAGCCTCTTATTCCAACCACCTCCTTTAAATCTTTAAGAGATTGTAAGCCATCTTGCAAATAAGGAGACATTTCTTTAGCTCTATTAAAAATATCTTCTTTATCAAAAATATCTTGAACTGCTAAAGCTGCAGCAACGGCTACTGGTATTCCAGAATAAGTATAACCATGAAATAATTCAGGAGTTCCCTCTGGTGCAGACGAGGCATCTAAAACTGAATCATATATTTCTTCTTTTACAGCGACTACTCCCATGGGAACAACTCCATTAGTTGTAGCTTTTGCCATAGTCATTATATCAGGTGTTACATTCCATTCTTGAGCAGCAAAAGCTGAGCCTGTTCTCCCCCACCCTGTAATAACTTCATCGAAAATTAAAAGTATGCCATGTTTGTTGCAAATTTCTCTAATTCTTTTCAAGTAACCTTTTGGGGGCACTAAAGTTCCAGTAGATCCAGCTATTGGTTCAATAATGCAAGCAGCAATATTTTCTCCTCCAAAATTCATAGCAATTCTCTCTAAATCTTCTGCCATTTCAACTCCAGTTTCTGGTTGTCCTTTGACAAATTTGTGTTCTGGCAAATGTGTATGTCTCATGTGTTGAACTCCTGGCATTAAAACACTTGCAAAAGTTTTAACATTATTTATCATTCCTCCAACTGTAGTCGCACCAATATTCATACCGTGATATCCTCTTTCTCGACCAACAAATCTAAATCTTTTTGAGTCATCTTTCGCCCTATGGTAGGCTATAGCAATTTTAATTGCTGTTTCTACAGCAGTAGATCCACAGATAGTATAAAATATCCTATTAATTCCCTCTGGTGTTTTTTTTGCTATTCTAGTAGCTAATTCAAATGAACCACCATATCCTTGGTTAAACGGTTGGCAGTAATCTAATTTATCTAGTTGTTTTGAAACAGCTTCTGTAATTTCTTTTCTTCCGTGTCCTAGAGGATTACAAAATAGACCAGAACTAGCATCAATCATCTTTTTACCTTCGTGATTAGTAAGATAAACTCCTTTAGCATCAGTAATAAGTCTTGGATTTTTTTTAAAATTTTTATTATCCGTAAATGGCATCCAATGCTCATTTAATGAATTAGGTATATTTGTTCTATTAGATGAACTCATATTTAAATTAGTAGACATTTGTTAAATTAAATCAAGAATTATCGTATACAACTCCAGATTGAACCTAAAAAGGACACCGCCCATTCGTTAATCGAAGGGGGTTAAATAGTAGATATGTATAAAAAAGGTAAGCTTGCTATTTACTTAACTGAAATTTTAATTTTAAATCCTATTAATTTAATTAACAAACCATATGGGAGAACTATGAAAAAAATAATAAGCACAGTTCTTGGGATTTTATTTGCGTTTTCTCTAAACG
>MDTB01097544.1_pt1 | contig 16129 bp, 17 predicted proteins | sample 811161 | NCBI WGS metagenome assembly MDTB01 (sample SAMN05326650, study PRJNA326480) | marine metagenome | isolation source: seawater | place: Mediterranean Sea | collected 2009 | reverse complement strand
TGATGCTGATTTGGTAATTTCTTGTGGCTACGATCTTGTTGAATATTCTCCATCCGCTTGGAATCGTGCCAACAAAGATACCACTAAAATCATCCATGTGGATTTCACGCCGGCGGAAGTAGACCGTGATTATATGCCGACGGTTGAAGTTATTTGCGATCTTGCCGATGGACTATGGCAAATGAATGAAATGATTGAAGGTAAATTCGCTGGCAAAATGCCGTTATTCGACCTTGCGGTACGTAAAGAATTGCGTGAAACCATGGCAAAAGATTTCATTGCAGAGAAAGATGATCAGGCCTGTCCAATGAAACCGCAACGGGTACTCTACGACGTGCGCCAAGTTATGGGACCAGAAGACATTTTGCTTTCCGATGTGGGTGCGCACAAAATGTGGATTGCGCGCTACTATCAGTGCCAAACGCCAAATACATGTTTGATCTCGAATGGCTTTTGTACCATGGGCTTCGCTATGCCAGGTTCTATCGGCGCTAAAATGGCTTTCCCGGATCGCCGGGTTCTGTCGATTAGCGGCGATGCCGGGTTTTCGATGAATGTCCAGGAGTTAGAGACGGCGGTGCGTCGTAAACTCAATATCGTTGCGATGGTTTGGGTTGACAATGAGTACGGCTTGATAAAATGGAAGCAGCAAGTTGGGCATGGAAAACACAGCGACCTACGCTTCGATAATCCGAATTTCGCGAAACTTGCTGAGGCTTACGGCATGTGGGGTAAGGAAATCACGTCCGCGAGTGACTTGACCCCGTCATTGGAAGAAGCATTCTCTCAGGATGGGCCTGCTCTGCTTGCGGTGCCGATTGATTATGCTGAGAACATGAAACTGACAGAGCGTCTCGGTAACGTTTCCATCGCGATGTAGTTTGGTTGGGCCGGTTGCGCGGTAACCGGCCCTCCAATTAGCCAGTGCGAATTAACTGGCCCGAACTAACCGGCAACGTCGAGCCCCTCCATGACAACCACATGGATGGGCGCACCTAATAGATCCATGATCGTGGCACGGTAATTTTTGTAGTGCACAGTTTCTCGGTGAGCGTCTAAAGCAGCGGCATCAATGTAACGTTCAAAAAGATGGAAAGATGGGCCATCTTCGCTGCCTGCCGTTTTCACATGAAGATCGTAAATTTCATTGCCGGGTTCGTTTCGCGTTGGCGCACACATCCTGCGCAAAACACTTTCTACCTCGGATTCCTGACCATCCGCGGGCTTAAAGCTAGCAAATACATAGATTTTGTCTGCCATCAGTTATTCTCCCTTTTATTCGGCCGCTTGTTTCAAACGCTGGCGAATGGCGTTAAGCGATCCACCTTTAGCGATGCAAGCGGGCGTATCGTGGGCCACAACTTCGGTCGCGACTTGAGATGCCTGGATCAGCGCATCGAGATCGACCCCAGTCTCTATGCCCATTTCATCACACATGAACGCTAAATCCTCGGTTGCCACGTTGCCGGCGGCTCCCTGGTGCTTGGCGAAGGGACAGCCGCCAAGACCTGCGATGGACGAATCAAACCGATCGACCCCCATTTCCAGTCCCGCATAGGCATTAGCGATTCCCATGCCGCGCGTGTTGTGAAGGTGCAGCCGTATCGGCATGTCCGGATATTTGTCTTTAACTGCGCCGACGCCGCGTTTGATAGAATCCGGCGTTGCCCAGGCCATAGAGTCCGCAAGACTAAAGGCTTCGATGTCGAGATTGAATTCGTCCGCCAGGGCCATCGTATCGTCGACCGTGGCGACAAGGCTTTCCACCGAGACGTCTCCCTCAAAGTTACAGCCGAATGCTGCGTTGATACCAGCCCGCTTAACCGGCACATTTTTATCGATGCAGAACCGCACTAAATCCCGTAGTTTATTCAAATGCTGCGCACGATCCCTGTTGAGGTTACTAATCAGAAAATGTTCTGATGCGTACAATGTGATTTTGCAATCAACGTACAAGTGACCGACGGCCAGGGCTTGTTCCAGCCCGCGTTCGTTAAACCAGAGTGCTGTGTATTCAACCTCCGGATTGACTTTGATGCCACGCGCTACAGCGTCTGCGTCTGCCATTCCTGGTACCCGTTTCGGATTCACGAAAGAGCAAATCTGAATATGCTTTAGGCCGGTTTCGGAAAGGGCGTCGATCAGCCGAATCTTGCCTTCGGTTGGGATTGGACCCTTTTCGATTTGGAAACCCTCTCGCGGGCCTTCTTCGGCGATGTGGACGAACTTGGGTAGGTCAGACATTTTTCTCTCCCGATGAATTAGTTGGCGGTATTATCCCTCCGTAGGAGGCTTCTGCCAAGATGCCGTGGGCGCTATGTTGTGATAAGTGTTTAAGAGGAATAGTTATGGGAATTCTAAATGATGATATGAAGCGCGTTTGGACTGAGCAACGGCTCGGGTTTGTGGCAACGGTGAATGAAGACGGTACACCAAATTTATCGCCGAAAGGCACAATGATGGTCTGCAACAACGATAGCATTATGTTTGCGGAAGTTCATTCGCCGCAAACTGTTGCAAACCTGGAAAGAAATACAGCAGCGGAAATTAATTGCGTCGATTCCATTTCCCGTAAAGACTACCGGTTCAGAAATCGACGTCGCCTAGTTTCGCCGAGCGACGATGAATATGAAGAATTGTCGGGGTGTTCCGCTATTTGGGGGCCGTTGACCGAGCGCCTCAACGCTGTCGTTATCTTGGAGATAGAGCAAGCCAATAAAGTCACGAGCCCGGCCTATGACATAGGGACTGCCGAGGAGGCACTTCAGGCAAAATAGTTAGGGTATTTTCAGTCGATTTAGCCGTAAGGGAGCGAGCTATGGGTGACATTTTGACCGAGACGATCACGGACGCATCTGCTTGGACCGGCGAGAGCCTATCTGGTTCCACTGACTGGATGGAGCCGTTGAGTGATATTGAGGTGAATGAAATTCACGCTGCCGTCGACGGTTTAAAATCGAAAAACGCTGAGCTTTTTAATTTTACCAAAGCAGATTTCCCGCTGCCGACTTTGGGTCACCGGCTCGCCTCAATAATCGATACAGTCGAAAATGGACGAGGCTTTGCGGTTGTGCGCGGCGTGCCGGTAAAGGATTACGAAGATGATTTCGACGCGTTGAAGCTGATGTATTGGGGCTTAGCGCAGAATATGGGCACGCCGATCAGTCAAAATGCGCGCGGAGATTTGATTTGTGAAGTGACCGATATGGGTCTCGACAACAAAATGGCCAATGCGCGGGGTTATATTTCAAACAGTCCCACGAGCTGGCATTGCGATAGTTGTGATGTGGTGGGATTGTTTTGTGTGCACCCCGCAAAAAAAGGTGGCGAGAGCCAACTTGCCAGCTCGATTTCGATTTTCAACACTATCCTGAAGGAGAAGCCTGAATTTCTTGAACCGCTCTTCAAGGGCTTTCACTATGACCTCTGGGGGGAGGGGGCGACCGGCGGCTTGAGTGAATTGACTAACAACCGCATTCCTGTCTTCAGCTATTACAAAGGTCGGATGAGCTGTCGTTACAATGCGAAATCGATTCTGCGAGGCGCTGTCAAAACCGGCAATTCGCTCACAGATTTAGAGGAGGCGGCGCTCGAATATGTGCGCTTGCTAGCCGCCCGTGACGACATTCGTTTCGATATGGATTTTCAGCAAGGTGATATTCAACTCAACAACAATCACATGGTGCTACATAACCGGAACGGTTTTGAGGATTGGGACGATGCCCATAAACGACGTCGGCTTTATCGCCTTTGGATGAATATACCGAATGGCCGGCCGTTGGCGCCTGAATTTGCAGATCGTTTGAACACGGGTCCTCGCGGCGGCGTGAATGTACGTGAGGGTGCTGGGCTCTACGCTGGCGCGCCCAAGGAACTCGAAGGCAAGGACATGCCTTTATAGAACAGATTCCGAGCGAATAGTTTTGTTCGCGACGACGAATTTGCGACAAAAAAGAATTATTACAAGGGAGATGTAAATGGGTGAATTTTTCAATCCGGTGAATGCAATATTTGGTCCCGGAACATTCGACAGGTTGTCTGGTTTGATCGCTGGCCGGCCCTATGCAGTGGTCACGTATGGCGATCCTTATTTTTCAAGTCTCGTGGAGCGGTTGGAACAGGCTGCTGGTAAGGCCGCCCTGGTAGTGAATAACGTTCAGGCTAATCCTGATTTCCCGGATGTAAAAATCGGCTGCGAACAAATGATGGCGCTCGACCAATTACCAGAAGTCTATATCGGCCTTGGCGGTGGTTCGGCCATGGATACGTGCAAGGCGTTGGCAGTCTCCGGCGGTAATTGGGCCTTGTTGAAGGAACATCTGGAAACTGGTGGTGACCGTGTCGATGAATTACAGAACCCAAGCATCATCGCTGTGCCCACCACAGCGGGCACCGGTAGCGAGGTCAGCATAGGTGCTGTGATTTGGGATCATGAGAATGAATGTAAATGGGGTGTCCGGTCTCCCAATGCTTATGCGGATTATGCGGTGATCGATCCGGAATTGATGCTGAGCCTGCCGCTCGATCAGACAATCAGTACCGGCTTGGATGCGCTGAGCCACGCGCTGGAAAGTATTTGGATCGACAAACATAATTTGGTGACGCAGCCAATTGCGGTTAAGGCTTCGCGCTTGGTGCTAGAAAATTTACCGGCACTGGCAGAGGATCTCGGTAATATCGACCTTAGGAATAATCTTGCAAATGCGGCCATGTTAGCAGGCATAGCGTTATCGCAGACGCGTACCTGTATTGCGCATCAATGTTCCTACCCGCTCACCATGTATCACGGAGTGCCGCACGGTCTGGCGTGCGGGTTTTCTCTACCCATGGTGATGGAATGGGTTATCGGTCATGACGATATGTGCGATGAAGGCCTTTCAGGAGTGTTTGGTGAGGATCTGAAGGCGGGGCACAAAAATTTCGAGAATTTCATGGATGATCTCAATGTTTCCCGTGACCCAACCTCTTACGGGCCGTCGCAAGCCGAATGGGATGGCTGGCTTGCGGACGCGGTTGCCGGTGCAAAGGGGCAAAGTTTTCTCGGAAAGGTGCCAATTTAAAACGCACTCTTGACCTTCCAGTAACAAGAACCTTTAGGAAAAGGCTATGTCAAAAGACCGCCACACGGAGAACCTGGGTGAGGCTCAATGCCATGCAGATGGCGAAAGTCCGCATGCGATTGGTGCGTCCGCCCATGCCACGCTTCATTGCCTGATGGGCTGCGTCATTGGTGAAGCAGCGGGGCTGTTTATCGGTGTATCGCTGGGGATTGGTGTGTTCTGGACCATCGTGTTGGCCTTCGGGCTAGCCTATATCAGCGGGTTCACGCTGGCGTTATTCCCGCTCATGAGTAAGGCCGGGTTGCCTTTAAAAGCCGCCATGCGTGTCGTTTGGCTGGGTGAGTTAGTCTCCATCACCGTTATGGAAATCGCCATGAATGGTGCGGACTATTGGGTCGGTGGTGTGCAGGCGGCTTCCGTTTGGGAGCCGATTTTCTGGATTGGGCTGGGAGTTGCTATCGTGGCGGGCTATTTGGCCGCCTGGCCGGTCAATCATTGGTTACTCAAGAAAGAATTAAAAACGTGTCATGCACACGCTGCCATAGGTAACGCATAATGAATATTGGTAAAGCGGCGAAGCGCTCCGGATTGTCGGCAAAGACTATTCGCTATTATGAAGAAATCGGTTTGGTATCACCGGCACGGGGATCGAACGGCTATCGCGATTTTGCTGAAAATGACATTCACCGCATGCAGTTTTTGCATCGCTCTCGCGGTCTGGGTTTTTCCGTTGAGGATTGCCGCGCGTTATTGGCGCTTTATGACAATAAGCATCGCGCCAGTGCAGATGTGCGGTCTCTCGCGAAAACCCATCTTATTAAAATCGATCGAAAGATATCTGAATTGGAAGAATTGCGTGAAACACTGTCGCGCCTTGTAGCCGCTTGTCAGGGTAACGATCGACCAGACTGTCCTATTCTAAATGATCTTGCCGGAGAGGCCCGACCATCATGACCCGAGGACGGCTTTTAACATTTTTTTTTCTTCTTTTAGTGTTCGTGAGTGCTGGGTTTCTCGTCGTTAACTTGGCCGATACGGGTAACAGTTTGCGGCCTGATGATAGGCCCTTAGTTTTACTGGGGCACCAAGTTTACGCTAAGCATTGCGCCAGCTGTCATGGCGAAAATCTAGAAGGCCAACCGAATTGGCGGCAGCGCGGTCCGGACGGACTATTACCAGCGCCGCCGCATGATGTGACCGGCCATACTTGGCACCACCCAGATGAACAGTTGATACGGTTGACCAAACTCGGCCCGGCTAAAGTTAGCGGAGGAACCTACCGCTCGGCCATGCCTGGATACGAGAATATGTTGAGCGACGAAGAGATTATTGCGGTGCTATCCTATATTAAGAGCCGCTGGCCCGCGTCTATCCGCGCCCGTCACGACGACCTCAACCGTCGCTTTGCCGAAGAAAAGCGGTAGGGCAGATTGCGATGCGGAATCTGTTCGTTGCGGGCATGGTATTACTGGCAATAGTTTCGAGCGCAGTGTTTGCTCATGACGGGGCTACCGGTGTGATCAAAGAGCGTATGGAATCCATGAAGGGCATGGCGCGCGCGATGAAGCAAATCAAAGCTATGATCAATGGCCGCGCTAACTATAAAGCTGCACGCGTGAAAGAACTCGCTCGGTCGATTGCGGAGCACAGTGGTGTGGCGCTTAATCGCGTGTTTCCTAGCGGGTCGAACGCGGAGCCGAGCCATGCCAAGCCGGAAATTTGGGAAGATTGGCAGGCCTTTACGGATTTAGGCGCGGCGATGGAGAAACACGCAGTGCAATTGGCGGGCAATGCTGCAACCGCAAGTAAGGCAAAGGTCACTTATACAAAGCTCAGCAAAACCTGCAAATCATGTCATAGGAAATTTCGCGCAAAGAAAAAACGGCGTTAATCACCAAAGTCCAACGCCGGTTCCTGTGGATACAACCTAGTGTTGCCCATATGAAGGAAGCGGGCGGTAGCCGGATTACATCTGTTTCTGTGTGCGCCGCATTGGTTAAGGAAATGCGCACCGCTTATTCTACTGCGAAAGCCGGGTAATTGGGTTTCACGGAAACTGTCTCTTGAGTTGGGGCGTCACAACATCTCGGTCAATACGGTGGCCCCTGAGCCGATTGGTGTAGATCTTTTTTATCCATCCATCCCGATGGCTTGCCGGAGCTCAAGAAAGGTACGCCGTTGAACCGACTAAGCACACCAAAGGGTGTGGCGGGGGGCATTGCCTTTTTTATGTCCGATGATGCATCCTTCATAATCGGGCAAGTGCTTTATGTGAGTGGTGGTCGCAGCGTTGATAGGGCGCCTATCTGGTAGTGCAAAAATAATTAGTTATAGGGAGCGAATTTATGAATGAGATTAAACCCTTCACAGAAAACGGGCTAACTGCACCGGACGTGAAAGTCACCGATGTGGAAGTCATTCCCCTCGCAGTTCCTTTCAAATGGCCGATCCAGAACGCGGGCATCAAGACTCCGCTCGATGCGCTACCCGCTACCATCGTAAAAATTCGCACCGATGCGGGCGTTTTCGGCGTTGGAGAAACCCAAGCTTGGAAACGCCAAGGCAGCGCTGAAGATCAGACCAATCAGGTCCGAATCCTCAACGAATATTTCAAACCTCTCGTTGTCGGTAGATCACCCTTCGATATTGCTGATATCATGACTGATCTCAACAAGACACTGCATCATTCCTATTATAGCCAGGCGCCGATCTCGGACGCGCTGTACGACGTCTGCGGTCGCATCCTGGGTGTTCCGGTTTATGATTTGCTCGGCGGTAAATGCCGGGACACTGCGCCGTGTTCCTGCACGTTGATCTTGAAGAAAACCAACGAGGAAACCTTCGAGAACGCCAAAGAGCATATGGAGCGTGGCTTCAAGCATCAAAGTATGAAGATTGGCCTTACACCGGAGATCGACTACCAGAACGTCAAGAAGCTGCGAGAGCATTTTGGTGACGATATCGAAATTCGCGTCGATGCCAACGCCTCAATGAATTACGAGGGCGCGCTTCAAACACTGAAGCGGCTCGAACCTTTCAATCTCGAACTCGTTGAGCAACCGGTGCCGATTTGGGATGTGGACGGGTTGGCGGCTATTAGCCGAGATTTCGCCATGCCGATTGTTGCAGATGAATCCGTTTCGGACGACCATGATCTGGTAGAGATCATTCGCAAGCGCGCGGCGACAGGCTTTCAGACCAAGATCGGCAAGAACGGCGGTATTTATTACATCCGTAAAATGTTCACGCTGGCGTCCGCCGCCGGTTTGTCACTCTATCCCGGCAATCACCCGACGACATCGATTGCCACCGCGGCAATTCTACATCTCTGCGCAGCCTGGCCGGAGCCAATAAAACCTGGCAATGTGGCGACGGGTATTAATTCCTCGCTTGCCGACGATATTGTGGTGGAGAGTATCAAGGTCAAAAATGCAGAAGCTTACATTCCTAATGGGCCGGGGCTAGGCGTTGAGCTTGATGAGGATAAGGTCAAGAAATACACAATCGAGCTTTAGGAGGTTATCCGCATGGCGGAGGATGTGGCGGCAAATTCCGCCGAAGCTGAAATATTGCCGCCGCCGCTAGCCGGGGTGCGGGTACTCGATTTTACGGCCGTCGTTTCGGGTCCGTTTTGTACTGTGCTGCTTGCGGATATGGGAGCCGAGGTCGTCAAGGTCGAGCCGCCTTTGGGGGAAAACACGCGCCACGCGGTGCGTTATCCCGGCCGAGGTGAGCAAGATGAAGATTATTTCTATGTCAATAACCGGTCAAAAAAGAGCCTGGCGTTGGATTTGAAGAACCCGACGGCGCGAAAGCTTATCCATGAGATGGCGAAAAAAGCTGATATCGTCGTGGAAAATTTCGCCCCCGGCACGGCCGCCCGTCTTGGCATTGCGTGGGATGACCTGCGCCCTTTAAATGAAAAGGTGGTTTATTGCTCCGTGTCCGGCTTCGGTCAGGATGGCCCCTATCGTGACCGGCTGGCATTGGACCCAATCGTGCAGGGGTATAGCGGGATTATGAGTATTACTGGTCAAGCGGATGGCCCCCCGACACTGACAGGAGCTTCGATTACCGACGCAATTTCCGGGGTGACGGCGGCTTATGCCATTGCGGCGGCTTTGTGTGCGACACGTCAGGACGGCAAAGGACGCTATGTTGATCTCAGCATGCAGTGTGCGGCCATGTCGGCGGTAAGCGCCCGCATGGGGGAATTTCTCCAGGCTGGACAGGCGCCAACGCGGCGCGGCAACCGCAGCAACATCCGAATTCCCGCAAACACCTATCAATGTTCAGATGGTAAATTTATTCAGTTGATGGTGTTGAGCGACCGCCATTGGCCGGCGCTGTGCAAATCGCTTGGCTGCGAGAAATGGCTCGAGAATAGAGAGTGGCATGCGGTCAGTGGCCGCTATGAGGACCAGGATCAAATTCACGATATGGTAGCCGCGCGGGTGGCGACACAACCTGCGGATTACTGGTTGCCGCGGATGGTTGCGAACCGATTGCCCAATGCACCGATCAATGATTACGAGGATGCCGCCAATGACCCGCAGGTAGCTCATCGGGAATTGATTCGCACGCTGGAACATCCGAAGTCCGGGTCGGTGCGGGTGGTGGGCCCCGGCTGGAGAATTAAGGATACAGAGACGGAGATGCAGCCGCCGCCGCTACTTAATCAGCATATGGACGAGGTGTTAAAAGGGTGGCTTGGCTGGAGTAACGACCAAATAAACGAATTTCGAAAAGAGGTAGGTCAAGATGGCTAATAAAAATACGGCCAAGGTGCGCCTGGCAGAAGATTCCTTCGGCAAGCGCGCTGAATTCGATGACATAAAAGTGGGTGCGCCCTTGGAGCCTATGGAGTGGGTTGTCACTGACGAAGACATCGAGAAACAGTGCCGTATTGATGAAGACTATAACGAATGTTACGTCTTGGATTCGGCTTACGGGACGCGTGTGGCGCCGCCGCAAATTCAGTATAGGCCACCGCGCTGGATGCTGACGCGGACTTTTAATGTGCGCGGTGTTTTCTATAAATGGGAGTTCGAGAGCTTCAAAGCGATCAAGCCCGGCAAGAAGATCATGATAACTGGCAAGATCGTCGATAAATGGATTAAGAACGACCGCGAGTATATCAAGTTCGAGGCTATTGGCCATGATGAGACGAGAGAGAAAGTGTTCTTTACCCGTCGCACCCATGTGTTGGATATGGTGGAGCGAACCGCGCCGCGTGAAGGCAGCGGAATCGATAGCGGCCACAAACCTGAGAAAATCTAATGGCATCGGTGAATACGATTATTACGAATGACACGCCCATCGGATTCGAATTGCCGCCGATAGCGCGTCGTTTCGATATTTCCATGTTTGCCGCCGGTGGCATGAAAACAATCCATAATGATGAGGATGCGGCCCGCGCCGAAGGATTGGATGGCCCGGTAGCGGTCGGCCCGCAGGTGGCCGCCTTGATTTTTCGTATGATGGGGATGTGTTTTGGCGATGGCTGGATTGTTGGTGGCCGTAACGCGGTTACTTTCCGACGGCCCGTTGGCGTTTATGATTATTGCGTTGCGCGTGGTGTGGTGCGGTCTAAAGAGCCCGAAGGGGATGATAAAATGCGAGTTGAATGCGAAGTCTGGGTGGAAATGGAAGGCGGCGAGAAAGCCATTGTTGGTACCTGCAGTGGTTTGGTAGCGGTTTAAAGGAGAAAGATATGGGAAACTCGATCTTGCTGATTGGCGACATGATGAATGATTTGGTCCATGCGGATGGGCCGAGTGTTTATTTGGAAGAGCTTGCGCGCCGCAATACCATCGCCAATAACGCCAGGGTAATTGCAAAAGCGCGCGCCGTAGGTGTACTAGTTGGGTTTATCAGGGTTGGGTTTTCGCCGGACTACCGGGAAGTATCGCCGAATTCACCAATTTTCACCGGGGCAAAGAAGGCCGGGCGCTTTAAGCTCGGTGAATGGGGCACGGAAGTGCACCCAGATTTGAAACCTGAGCTCGGCGATTTCGATATAATTAAGCACCGGGTTAGTCCCTTTTACGGCACCCGCATGGAACCGCTTCTTCGGGCCCAAGGGATCGATCACATCTATATCACCGGCGTATCGTCGAGCGGTGTGGTGCTCTCAACGGCGAAGGAAGGTCACGACCGTGACTTCATCATCACCATTATTGAGGATTGCTGTTGTGCAGGCTCGGAGGAAGATCATCAAGCGGTCTTGAGCATTTGCGAACGATTCGCGACCATTACGACAGTAGATGCGGTTAACTTCGACGGATAAAGATATTGGGATAACACTACGATGAATTTCAAAAATAATAGGCTCTTTTCTGGGCCTGGTGACCCTTGTTCAAAACGCTGCTGCGCAAATTGGAATCGAGGTGGATCTCGAACTTATTTTGGCGGCCGATATCTCCGGCAGCGAGGATCTTCGAGAGGGAGAGTTGCCGAAGCGTGGTCACGCCAAGGCGCTTTGAACCCCCTGAGTGACCGCAGCCATCAAGGGTGGCTTTATAGGCAAGATGGTAATGTCTTATGGATAGTGGGCCTGTCAGGGTAATATAAAGATCCTTGGTGATTGGCAAATGATTGAGGACAAGGAAAGTGCCGATGGGTTCGCAATAAAAATCTTAACGCGGACTACGATACTTCATCACGCACAGCAATCAGCGATATGATCGTGGCGGATATCGCTTTGTTTAAGAAAAATAATTATAGCGGCAATCGACGAGCGCTAGATTTTGCCGGTGACGGTGCGAACAAAATCGGCTTACCGGTCAATGTGGCGGGGGATCGGGCCGTTCGCGAAGGAATCATCATCAATGGTATTCCCATACTGAGCCCTTAATCAGACGTTTTTAAGTATCGGATCGTGAAATATCTCGATACGTATTTTTATAAATGCGTCATCGGCGGTATAGACTGTTCTGTTGCCGTCGCTAACGAGTTCAAGGATTTCGCCCGGGCTATTAACCGAAAATGAATTCTGGAAATTTTCGGCAAAGCACCCCTGCAAAAATTCTAGCAAATTTATTCTGGTGGAAAGGATGGCTGTACCGTAACGATCTTAGTTTCCCAAACCCGACGCGCTTCCGCGCATCGACTCGTATTGTTTTATCGACGGAGAGCGGCGCAAACAATGCGACTGGATGAATGAATAGTTGGTGGCTTGACCCACCTTTGTCGTTACGGGCACTCTGCCGCCAACGTCAAATAAGCAGATAAAACCAAAAAGGGGAGGGTTTTCAATGGCAGATGAAATTGGTGGTGAGACCGTTATTTATGAGATCAAAGATCATATTGCGACGATCACGCTGAACCGGCCGGAAAAACGGAACGCGATTAACCGGCCCATGCGCAGGGAAATCGAGCAAGCGTTTAAGGACGTCAAATATAATGACGACGTCTGGGTTGCCATCATTACCGGCAATGGTCCGGTCTTTTGCGCCGGCAAGGATTTGCTAGAGCCGCGCAAGGAAGAAGATGGCATCGTGATGTCGAATGACCAAGTCTACGAATTTCACCGCAATATCTATAAGCCCTTCATCTGTGCGCTAAATGGCCCGTGTTATGCGCAAGGCGGTGGCTTTGCCCTGAATTCGGACGTCATCATCATGGCTGAGAATGCATCGCTCGGTTGGCCGCAGGTGATGCGCGGCATCTCGTCGGTCTCCGGCCCCGTGATGGCGGCGAAGAACATGCCCTGGCAGACGGCGATGGCGCATATGTTGCGCGCCAAACCTATTCCGGCGGACGTATGCCATCAGTTTGGTATGTGCAATGAGGTTGTCACTATTGACGAACTGATGCCCACCGCATTGCGGTGGGCGGAAGAAATCAATGGCTGTGCGCCCCTGGCTGTCCGCGCCATTAAGGAAGCCGCCCGCCGTGGTTGGGACATGAACTATCGCGAACAGGTCTATCTTGCCCGCGATATCGCCGACCGGGTTCTGCATAGTGCAGATGCTAAAGAAGGTATTGATGCGTTCCGCGAGAAACGCCAGCCGGTTTGGAAGGGTGAATAAGCATGGGTGGTGAAAACGGCCGTCCGGCACTGGACGGCATTCGCGTCCTCGATATGACCCAGGTGATCGCCGGGCCGTTCTGCTCGACGATGCTGGCAGATATGGGTGCGGAATTAGTGAAAATTGAGCGCGCACATCTCGGCGACGATACCCGCCATATGGGGCGCTATAAGGATCGTGGTGAGGAAGATCAGGATTATTTCTTCGCCAATAACAGGTCGCGTCGAAGTATTTCTCTGGACCTAAAACAAAAAACCCATCAGCAGATTGCGCAAGGTCTTGCCAAGCAGGCGGACATCTTTGTGGAGAATTATGCACCGGGCAAAGTCGCAGTGCTGGGGCTCGGCTGGGAAGAGCTGCACGCGCTTAATCCCAAGCTCGTCTATTGCTCTATCTCCGGCTTTGGTCAAACCGGCCCCAACCGTAACCGTCCCGCGCTGGATCCGATCGTCCAAGCGGCGTCGGGTTTGATGAGCGTAACCGGCGCACCGCACGGTGAGCCGATGCAAATTGGTGCCCCGGTGGGCGATGCCATTTCCGGTATGATGGCAGCCTACGCAATTATGAATGCGCTCCGTGTCGCTGAACGCGACGGTGTCGGGCACCGGATCGATCTTAGTATGCAAGATGCGATGATGGCCGCTCTCGGTCCGCGCATGGGTCAAACGTTAATGGCCCATGAGCAGCCGCTCCGTGTCGGCAACGCCAATCCCTTGAGGGCGCCGTCCGACATTTATCAAGCTGCCGACGGCGAGTATGTCAGCATCATCTGCCATAATGATGGGTTTTGGGCGGGAATTTGCCGCGCCCTCGGACAGCTGGAATGGGAAGCTGATGAAAGCCTCAAAACTATAGCCCAGCGTACGGCGCGCCGTGACGAGGTAAACGGTATGGTGCGCGAGGTGATAAAAATGAAGCCTTCTGACCACTGGATAGAACGGTTTGATGCAGAACGTGTGCCTGTTTCAAAAGTCTATGATTACGCGGGCGCGCACGGGGACCGGCAAGTGGTCCATCGCGGCCTCATCCGCCACTTCGATCACCCCCGCTCCGGCCCTATCCGGGTCATCGGTCCGCCGTGGATCACCACCATGGAAGAACGCGAATTCTTCCCGCCGCCGCTTTTGGGTCAACACACTTCAGAAGTGTTGCAGGATTGGCTCGACTGGGATGGAGATAAGGCTGAGGCTTTCGCCGACGAGGTGGGTGCGGTTAGGGCTTAGGGCGGTGTCTTCTTTAAACGCGTTTGGCCGCTTTATTGTGGGCTTCACGCGCGGCGGTACGCCCGCCCACAAAGCATTCAGCGAGATTGCCGCCGGAAATATAAAGATGGCCGAATACACTGCCTAACTCACCGGCTGTGTAGAGCCCCTCAATTACGTCACCGAACGGGTTGAGGACTCGTTGTCGACCATCATGCACGGGCCCCCCTTGGGTATTGCCAACGATTGGATGCAGGGCGGCGGTGTAGAATGGAGGTTTTTGAATAGGAATGAGCGATTCCGTCATACGGCCAAAATCACTGTCCTCTCCCGATGCACATTGGCTATTCCAGCGTTCGACCGAGTCCCGCAATGAATCCTGGGGGGCTCCCATTATATCTGCCAGTTTTTCCACCGTTTCCGCACGTTGAATGATGCCAAGCTCAACTTCCTGGGAATTGTCCTTGCTCCATATAAAGGTCTGCTTCGCGTCATGATAGGTCTGTAAACCTAGCTGTCCGGCTGCCAAGCCATCCGCATCAAGGACTAACCAGGATGGTATCCGCAAATGAGTTTGGGTGACCGGGTCCATTACTTCCATATCGCGATGTCCGGTATCCTGCAGGTAAGGTGGGTATTCATTCATAAAGCGCTTGCCGCGCGCATCAACGACGATCCAAGGCATGCGTTTACCTTGTGATGCCGCAAAAAAGGCGGGAACATCGTCGGGATCGTCGTGGCCCGGAATCCAGTCAGGGAACTTCGTGAGGCGCATCCCATATGGATAGGCTGGATCAGTGTGGCTCATGCCATAGGTGCCGTGATAGTGCCACATATGCCAAAGATCCGCACCCACGGCCTGGGCCATGCGAATGCCATCGCCCGTATTGCCACAGTATGCGTGAGGCAACACCGGCTTGCCTTGCCAGTATTGTGCCTGCATCGAGGCATTTGCTTCAAAGCCACCGCAAGCGAGAACTACACCGCCACGTGTTCGCACGCGTTTTGTCCCTGATGAGTCACGCAAGACAACACCGGTGACTGCCCCGTCAGGCGATGTTATGAGCCGTTCGGCAGATGTAGAAAGTCGCACTGGGATGCCGCGCGCTTCGACGTTGTGTTCGAGTGCCGCAAAAAGTCGTGTGCCGCCCCGTAAGCTGCGTACATGCGGGTATTTTTCGTAGATATCCACGCCCGGATACTCAACAATCGATATGAAACCGAAGGTCTCATAGCCTTCAAATGCATAGGTGCCGCCCATCCAATTCGTTACAGGCGTTGCACCAGCGGCTTCTGCGATGTCTTCGATAAAGCGTGCTATTGTTGTCATGCCCTCTGCAAGGGCTGCCAATGGCGCCTCTGGCGTTGTGCCGGCATTAGTCTCTTTAAGATAAGCCAAAGCAGCATCGCGATCTCTTGCGATTCGAACGCCGCCTGCTGAACAAATTGATATACCGCCGGGCGTCACATTCTTTTCGACGAGCAGGATATTTGCGCCAAGATCATTGGCTTCGATAGATGCCGCCGCGCCGGCAAAGCCGTAGCCGACGACAACTATATCAACCGTCTCATCCCAGTTGTCGGTGCGAGTATTCAATTCTAATTCCTAGAGCCTATTACCATTATTCCGTTTTTTAATCCGACGATCTCACTAATTAGCCTCGGGCCGGACGAATTGACCAATCCAAATCCAAACAAAATAAATCCATTTAGTCTGAAACTGGTTCAATTCGGAAATCACTATTGGCTAGCGGAATAACCGCGCGCTCCGTTGTGGGTTCCATCTGCGGTACCCAATCATATGGAATGCGGTAACCTCGGAAAATATCGCTGA
>MDTB01073221.1_pt1 | contig 16130 bp, 13 predicted proteins | sample 811161 | NCBI WGS metagenome assembly MDTB01 (sample SAMN05326650, study PRJNA326480) | marine metagenome | isolation source: seawater | place: Mediterranean Sea | collected 2009 | reverse complement strand
TGTAACCAAGCCACTGATTCAGCGTCTAAATGGTTAGTAGGTTCATCCAATAAAAGCATATCAGGTGCGCTCAATAACAACTGGCATAAGGCGACACGACGTTTTTCACCGCCTGATAAATTGGTCACATCCCAATCAGATGGTGGCAGGCGCAAGGCATCCATAGCAATCGCGGCTTTACGTTCTAAATCCCAAGCATCAGCAGCATCAATTTTTTCTTGTAATTCGCCTTGCTCCTCAATCAGCGCATTCATTTCATCATCGCTCATTTCTTCGCCAAACCTGGCACTGATCTCATTAAACCGATCAATAAGCGTCTTCTTCTCACCCATCCCAAGCATGACGTTATCGAGAACATTGAGGCTGTTATCCAGTTCAGGCTCTTGCGGCAAATAGCCGACTTTCAGCCCATCAGCTGCCCATGCCTCACCCTGGTACTCGGTTTCAATACCTGCCATGATACGCAATAAGGTCGATTTACCCGCACCATTAATACCGAGAACGCCAATTTTAGCCCCCGGCAAAAACGATAGTGATATATTTTTGAGCACCTCTTTACCGCCTGGCCAAGCCTTGCTCAAACGGCTCATGGTATAGACATATTGCGGGTTGGACATGGGGTATTGCCTCACAGTTTTTCAAACAATAAAAATAAACAATAAAAATACATCTCTGATGTAGCATGAAATCCCGGCCTTATCCATAGGCTCACTTATCTATTCGCTTTTGACGCCCCTATTCTTTTTTGACGTTAAGGGGGTCATGCGCTATTCATAATGGCGGAAAGGGGAATATGATGTTTGGCTGGCCTGTTGGATTAATTTTAATTGATAGCGCGTTTGCTGTGGCCATGTGGATATGTCTAGGCCGGTTCTTCCTTGGTGTCGCCTTACATGATCATTCCAGCTTTATCATAATGCGCTGGCTGGTTCAGGCTAGCACCCCATTAATCAATGCAGGAAACCGCGTTTGCCCCAGAGAAGTTCCCGAAAAACTGCGCCCTTTATATGCCGGTTTTGTTGTTTTGGTAATCCGTTTTTATGTGTTTCCCATGATCACCGGATATCAGGTGAGTGGATTAGGCGATTTTCCATTAGAGAAAACCATCCTTAATTTATTTTAACGGCGGCTATTCTGAAGGTGATGGTATGAGCGTAAAGGCTGCGCCTTGTTCTGGGGTAAGCGTTGCTATGACATGCATAGTCGCCTGATCAGGTGATAATTTAATCACCGTAATCTGGCCATTATCATCGGCAAAAGCCATCAGGGTTGAGCCATCACTAGCACCAGCAAGGCCAGTTAGCGCTAATCCTGAAGGAACCCTGAGATCAGCAGTTTGATCAGTGGATTGTGATACACCGCCAATTTGGGTTGCGAGACCATAAAACAATAAGCCAATGCCAATAATGATCAGTAATGACATGATCTTGACGGCGGTTTTTACAGGCTTCAACCATGTTGGTTCGATATAGGGCATATCATCTTCTGCTGACCTATTTGGATTTTCGGGCTGGTGATTTTGATCACTTGGGTGCATATTTCCTCACATGAATAATACATTAACCACATTGACACTTACCGTAGCCGAGGACGCGACGCAAGATCGCATTGATCGTTGGCTATCGGAAACCTGCATGAAATTAAGTCAGGATGAGCATCAGCCAGATCAATCTGCTTATGCTGGATTATCGCGCTCACGGCTGAAAGCCTTGATCCTTGATGGCATGGTTAGCGCAAATGATAAGGTGATTACCAATCCATCTGCCTCTATTCAGGCGGGGGCAACTTATATCATCACAATACCTGAAACGGTTTCAGCCACCCCAAAAGGGGAGGATATTCCGCTTAATATTCTCTTTGAAGATAGCCATATCATCATTATCAACAAACCTGCTGGAATGGTTGTTCACCCTGCCCCCGGGTCTATGCAAGGCACGCTAGTCAATGCGCTGATTGCCCATTGCGGAGACAGTTTAACAGGCATAGGCGGAGAGCAACGACCAGGCATTGTCCACCGTCTGGACAAAGATACAAGCGGCGTCATGGTAGCGGCTAAAACTGCGGTCGCACATCAAAACCTGTCTAGCATGTTTGCCGCCCATGATCTGACCAGGCGTTATACCGCGCTGACATGGGGGATCATAAAAAGCCGTGAGCAAACGATAGATGCGCCAATTAACAGAAATAGCCGTGACCGCAAAAAAATGGCGGTTATGGCAAATGGCCGTCATGCTGTCACCCATGTTACCGTTAAGCGGATATTGCCGCCCTTGGCCTCAGTCGTGGAATGTCAGCTAGAAACTGGCCGCACCCATCAGATCCGTGTCCATATGGCACATATTGGCCATGGGATTATTGGTGATCCTACTTATGGCCGGGCTATGCGCTCAGGCCAGATGCCAGACAATGCCCTGCGTGAGGTGTTGAGTTATCTGCGCGCTTTCCCACGGCAGGCATTACATGCCAGCCATTTAGGCTTTGATCATCCTGTCACCAGACAGCCGATGGAGTTTGATACTGATCTGCCTGATGATATGGCTAATGTGATGCAAGGGCTAGAGAACCGCATTACCGATCGTGGCAGGCTAGAGCAATAGCATATCGCCTTTCTTCTTGACCAATTTCTTGACCAATATGGACAAAAAGTCACATTTTTGCCGCCTTTACATCCGATAATAAAGCACCCATATAATCATGGAGAGGTTATGCTATGGCAGAAAAAAAATTACCATCTGTGATCGGGAATCTGACACCCGAAGGCAATCTGTCACGCTATCTTGATGAGATTAAGCGATTTCCGATGCTATCGGCAGAGGATGAATATACCTTAGCCAAAAACTGGAAAGAAAATGATAATTTAGAGGCGGCGCATAAACTGGTTACAAGCCATTTGCGGCTTGTTGCTAAGATCGCTATGGGATATCGCGGCTATGGCCTGCCGATGGGGGAATTGATTGCTGAGGGCAATCTGGGCATGATGCATGCGGTGAAACGGTTTGAGCCAGAAAAAGGCTTTCGGTTATCGACCTATGCGATGTGGTGGATCAGAGCCAGTATTCAAGAATATATCTTGCGCTCATGGTCACTTGTCAAAATTGGCACGACCGCAGCACAAAAAAAACTGTTCTTCAATTTGCGCCGCATCAAGGGTGAGATTAAAGCCATTGATGATGGCGATATGAGACCTGAACAAGTGACAGAAATTGCTCAACAACTAGATGTTCCTGAAATGGAAGTGATCAATATGAACCGCCGTCTGGGGTCAGGTGATCATTCTCTCAATGCCTCGGTTGGCGGTGATGGTGAGATTACGGAATGGCAAGACTGGCTAGAAGATGGAAGCGACAACCAAGAGGTCACCTTTGCGGAAGCCGAGGAATATGACAACAGACGACAATTGCTGGTGGCGGCGATGGATGAATTGAATGATCGCGAAGTGGAGATTATTAAGGCGCGGCGGCTATCTGATACGCCGCTTACGCTCGAAGAATTATCACAACGGTTTGGAGTCAGCCGTGAACGTATCCGTCAGATCGAAAGCCGCGCCTTTGAAAAGCTCCAGATATCCGTTCGTGATCGCGCTATCGAAACCAACTTAATCGAACAATAATCATGCTCTGATAATATAGGTCTGGTTAAGAAGCTGATTGGGATTTGCTTATCATTTTGGTCGATAGACATAATACGGATCAAGACTAGCAATATTAAATTCAGGATTAGCAATATTAAATTCAGGATTAGCAATGACTAAGGCAAGGCCGGGTTTCTATATCAGCCTTCAAACGGATCATGCACCAGAATAGTATCATTGCGTTCAGGGCTGGTTGAAACGCTAGCGACAGGAATGCCAGTCAGCTCCTCCAGACGCTTGATATATTTAACGGCTTGCGGAGGCAAATCAGCCCATGAACGGGCGCCCCGTGTCGTCCCCTCCCAGCCTTGCATAATCTCATAAACAGGCTCTAGCCGATCCTGATCAACAGTGGCGACAGGAAAGCGGTCAATTATCTGCCCATCCAATTTATATGCGGTGCAAATCTTAATTTCATCAAAGCCATCAAGCACATCCAGTTTTGTTAATGCCATGCCTGAAATACCAGTGATTTTTCCTGCCTGCCGAACCATCACTGCATCAAACCAGCCACATCGCCGCTTGCGGCCAGTGACAGTACCAAACTCATGCCCTCGCTCACCTAGCAATATGCCCTCCGGCCCCTCATCTTCGGTCGGGAAAGGCCCTGATCCAACTCGTGTTGTATAGGCTTTGGTGATGCCCAGAACATAACCGATCGTGGTGACGCCAACACCAGCACCAGTCGCGGCTTGACCAGCAACCGTATTAGAGGATGTAACAAAAGGATAAGTGCCATGATCAATATCTAGCATAACGCCTTGTGCGCCTTCATAGAGAATACGCTTGTTATCTCGTCTCGCATCATCCAGCACCGCCCATGCCTCACCCAGAAACAGCATGATACGATCACGCAGGCTGTTAATACTATCAATGATTGGCTCAGCTTCCATCGGCTCTTCGCCAGCACCTTTCAGGAACAGATTATGATGTGCCAGCAACAACCGAACCTTTTCCGCCATTGCGGATGGATCAACAATATCAGCCAAACGCAGCCCACGGCGAGCAACTTTATCCTCATAAGCCGGGCCAATACCGCGCCCTGTTGTGCCAATTTTTGCTTTAGCGGCAATGGCCTCACGCACCTGATCAACGCGCTGATGAACAGGCAAGATCATGGATGCAGAATATGAAATGAGCAGATTATCAGGCGAGATAGCAACATTCTGGGAAAGCAACTTATCCATTTCTGTGATCAATGCATTGGGATCAATAACAACACCATTACCAATGACAGACATTTTACCTGACCGCACTATCCCCGACGGCAACAAGCTAAGCTTATATTCAACCCCATCAATAACCAGCGTATGACCAGCGTTATGGCCGCCCTGAAATCGGACAATCACATCAGCGCGTTCAGATAGCCAGTCGACAATCTTACCTTTACCTTCATCGCCCCATTGTGAGCCGATTACCACTACATTAGTCATAATTCACCTGTCAAATTGTTGTAATGCCTTGCGAAGAATAGATATGTGTTGCGCCGCATGTTTTGGCTTCTTCCAGACATGCAGCATGATCATTGGGGTCAGCGTCGCCGATTGTGATATGATAGCCTTCTCTGGTCAAGGCGACCATAATATCTAACCCCTGATCTTTTTTCAGATAGAGTTTATCAGGTTGCGGCAAGGCTGGTGCGGCTTGCAGCAGACGTTCCAAATATAGGGTAACGCCAGTAGATACTTCTGTCGCCGCGCCTTGTGGAGACAGCGTTTGATAGCGGCCGCCACGACCAAGCTCACCGCGTACACCTGACGCTAAAATTGAATATCCAATGCCTTGATGATAATCAAATCCACGGCGTTCCAACGGGTCTATGGTAACCGACACATAAGGCGCAGACGCCGATATCAAAGCCGCTAAATCGACCAGATCATTAAGCATGTCCTGGGCTGATGGTGATATGGATTTATCTAACCGATCAATATGCGCTTTCATCTCAGACACGGCGTTAAGCGGCATTTCCAATAAGGCCTTGATAAGTGATGCTTGCGGGTGGTTAAGGCCGCCTGCCGCCTGGCTGTCTTTGATGCTAACCGCATGACGCAGAGCCAGCGCCGTTTGCGTGTCGCTATCATCATCGTGCAAAATCACATCCAGCAAGCGCGGCACATTAAGATCAATAGATAGTGAAGTGATGCCAGCTTGATAGAGGCTTTCTAGCGCCATTACCGCGACTTCGGCATCATGCTTTATCGTTGATGCGCCGATCAGTTCAGCGCCAATCTGAACAAGCTGACGTTCAGGATTGACCGGGTCTGGATTAATCCGCATGACTTGCCCTGTATAGGATAGCCGTAAAGGCCGTGGCTGATGCGCCAGACGGCTGCTGGCGATACGGGCAATCTGCGCTGTCATATCAGACCGGAGGGCAAGCATTCGGCGTGTCACCGGGTCCATTAAGCGAAACGTGTTATCAGCCAGAGCCGCGCCCGGCCCGGCGGCAAGTAAACTATCCTCATATTCGACCAATGGCGGGCTAACATCGGCACATCCAAAACGCGCGAAACTATCCATAATCGCATTAATAATATAACGCCGCTTAGACGTTTCAGCGGGAAGAATATCACCCAATCCATTAGGAAGGAGCTGCGCGTGAGATGTATTATTACTGACCATTAATATCGCCCAGATATCTTAGTACTTGGAAATCTTAAAATATTAATCTTAATACTTGGTAATCTTAATACGTGAAAACTAAATATTAGGATATTCTGCTTTTTTCTGCCTGTTTGTCCATATGGACTACCCCAGACAAGGGTTTACCGCAACGGTTTTCCGCATGTCTTATGCTGATACGGCGTTAAGCGTATTTGTTATCACCGCCTCAAGTTGATTTGCCCATTCCTGCATATCACTTTTATCTTCTGCCTCAACCATGATCCGCAACAGTGGCTCAGTGCCAGATGGACGCACGACAACTCGCCCCGACGCCCCAAGCGCATCTTGAGCTGTCTGAATGGCCTCTTTAATGGCTTTATCTTCCAGTGTTTTTGTTATATCAGGGCGGCGCATAGCCCTAATATTCAACAATATTTGCGGCGTTTCGGTAAATTTCTGTAACGCCTGACTTGCTGGCTTATCTGCCATCATCAGCGCCGATAACATGACCAAACCAGTCATTAAACCATCACCAGAAGTGGCAACATCTGTCATCAAGACATGACCAGATGGTTCACCCCCAAGATTAAGATCATGCTGCCGCATCGCATCAAGAATATAGCGGTCACCAACCTTTGTCCGCATCAATTCAATATCGCTTTCCGCCAAATACCGGCCTAACCCATGATTAGTCATCAAGGTACCAACAACCGTATTGCCTTTCAGCGTGTTGTTGCGCCGCATCATGTCAGCAATGACAGCAAGACATTGATCCCCATTAATCAACTGGCCTTTCTCATCAGCCATGATCAGCCGATCTGCATCACCATCAAGCGCAAGTCCAATATCCGCCTGATGCGTCACCACCGCCTCAGACATGGTCATGGGATGAACAGCACCGCAATTATGATTAATATTGAAGCCATCAGGACTAATGGCAATGGGAATAACCTCAGCCCCCATTTCAAACAACACATCAGGCGCGGCCCGATAAGCCGCCCCATTCGCACAATCAACAACTACCTTCAAATTACTAAAGCGCTGATTTCGCGGCACCGCACCCTTGACCTGTTCAATATAGCGGCCTAGCCCGTCTTGCATGCGCTTGGCGCGGCCTAAATCCGCCGCCGCCGCCAGCACAATATGCTCATCCATGATGCTGGCAATTTGATCTTCGGTGGTATCTGGCAATTTATACCCATCAGGGCCAAACAGCTTTATACCATTGTCATGATGCGGATTATGGCTGGCCGAAATCATAACCCCCAAATCAGCGCGAAGCGAGCGCGTCAGATTGGCAACAGCAGGCGTTGGTAATGGCCCTAAAAGCCGCGTATCCATGCCGATAGATGCAAATCCAGCTTGCAATGCCGCCTCAACCATATAGCCAGATAATCGCGTGTCTTTGCCAATCACAACCAAAGGACGCTGGCGGCTCGAGCTGTGTTTCTGTGACATGAAAAAGCGTCCGGCGGCTAAGGCCAAGCGAACAATATTTTCTGCTGTCATGGGGCCTGTATTAATGGCGGCGCGCACCCCATCAGTGCCAAAATAACGTGTCACGGCACATTCTCCTTATGTTTCACCCAAGCTTACCATGTCGTTTATGTTTTGCCCATATTTGACAGCTAGCTTATGCCATCTTTATTAGCTTCAGCTAAATCAGCTTCACCGAAACGAACGGCTTTCGCCAGCGCCAAGGCTTGCCGCGTTTCAGGGACATCATGGACACGCATCATCTGAACCCCTTGAGCATAGCCACATGTTGCCAGCGCCAATGACCCCGGCAGCCTATCTTTAGCCCCTTCACCGTTTGAGAAATGAGCAATTGATGATTTTCGACTAGCCCCCAGCAAAAGCGGAACACCTAGCCCATGAAACATCGAAAGCCATGCCATCAGCACCATATTATGCTGCGGAGTCTTGCCAAAGCCAAAGCCAATATCAACCGCGATATTTTGTTTATTAATGCCCTTGCTGACCGCCATATTGATCCGCTGTTCCAGCCAATCATAGACATCCGCCGCAACAAAATCATAGTGCGGCTGTTTTTGCATCGTCCCCGGCTCACCTTGCATATGCATAATGATCACCGGCGCATCAATGCGGGCTATCAGGTCTGCTGATCCTTGAGCGCGCAGGCCGCCAACATCATTGATCAGCGTTGCCCCTTGTGCCATCGCCTGCTCCATGACGCTGGTATGGCGAGTATCCGCAGACACACAATACCCGGCTTTGGCAAGAGCATTGATAACAGGGAGAATGCGCCGACATTCTTCTGCTTCGGGTACAGTTTCAGCACCCGGGCGAGTGGATTCGCCGCCAATATCAAGTATGCTTGCCCCTGCTTCCGCCATCGCTATGCCTGATCTGATCGCAATATTTGATTGAATATGATCACCGCCATCAGAAAAACTGTCAGGGGTCACATTAATAATTCCCATAATATGCGGGCTATGCTGGTTCGTCATGGCAAGATTGGCAAAATCATCTCGTGGGGCGGTAAACTGCTCAAGCATGTGCTGAGCTAGCGCCAAGGCATCAGCACCTGTTGCCTTGGCAGAAGCGATCAACGCCTGAACTGACATCCGCGAGACGCTGAACCCTGCCGCTGTTTTGGTCAACACATCACATGCGCTAAAACCAAGCCCTGTTCCAGCAAGGGACAGAACATCGTTGTCATTTTCAGGGTTATGCTCATATTGGCAAGGGGTTAGATGAACTGGCCGAAGCCAGTTTCTGTCTTGGCCATTGCTACATCGGTGATCGCCAGCAAATAGAGGCAATGCCAGAGATGCCGTCCGCGTGATCATCGCTATACCGCCTGAACCAGGTGATCAGACGACCTGATCACCAGATGCCTCACCCTTGGGTTTACTGGCTGGCTTTCTGCGACTACCGGGGATACCTGTTCGGGTTTTTGAACGCGGCGTTTCGGGCGTCTCATCGGTATCCGTGCTTCTCACAATCGTTCCACCTTCGGCAATGATTTTAATCTCATCTCCGGACAGGGTTTCATATTCGAGCAGGGCTAGGGCAATATTTTCCAGCTCATTCGAAAATTCCTTCAACTGCTTTTTAGCATCAGAATACGCGCTATCGACAATCTGTCTAATCTCACCATCAATGGCAGATGCGGTGGCATCGGATACATTCTTTTGCTGTGATACTGAGCGTCCCAGAAATACCTCTTGCTCATCCGCAGAATAGGCCAGAAATCCTAGTTTTTCGGACAATCCCCATTCAGTCACCATGCGGCGCGCGACATCTGATACCATCCGAATGTCACTCGATGCACCTGTTGTGACCTTATCAGCACCAAAGATCATTTCTTCGGCAATACGGCCACCGCAAGCCACTCTCAAATCGGCATAAAGTCGGTCTTTAGCCATGGATACGCGGTCGCCTTCAGGCAGTCGCATGACCATGCCTAATGCGCGTCCACGTGGGATAATGGTGGCTTTATGAATAGGATCAGAAGCTGGCTGATGCAACGCAATGACGGCATGGCCAGCTTCATGATAAGCGGTAAGCTTTTTCTCCTCATCTGTCATCACCATAGAGCGCCGTTCAGCACCCATCATGACCTTATCCTTAGCTTCTTCAAACTCTGCCATGGAAACAGTACGGCGATTTTTACGCGCTGCTTGCAAGGCCGCCTCATTAACTAGGTTAGCCAGATCAGCACCAGAAAATCCGGGCGTGCCACGCGCAATCACTCTCGGTTCAACATCATTTGCCAATGGCACTTTACGCATATGGACTTTAAGGATTTTCTCACGCCCAAGAACATCAGGATTAGGCACGACAACCTGACGATCAAAACGTCCGGGGCGAAGCAATGCCGGATCAAGAACGTCAGGTCTGTTTGTAGCCGCAATAAGGATAACCCCCTCATTAGCCTCAAAGCCATCCATTTCAACAAGCATCTGGTTTAAGGTCTGCTCGCGCTCATCATTACCGCCGCCAAGGCCTGCCCCACGGTGGCGTCCAACAGCATCAATCTCATCAATGAAGATGATACATGGCGCATTCTTTTTACCCTGTTCAAACATATCACGGACACGGCTAGCACCAACACCAACAAACATTTCCACAAAATCAGAACCTGAAATGGTGAAGAAAGGCACATTAGCCTCACCAGCAATGGCTTTCGCTAACAGGGTTTTACCTGTACCGGGAGGGCCAACCAGCAAAACGCCTTTAGGAATTTTGCCGCCTAAACGCTGAAACCGTGATGGATCACGCAGAAACTCAACCACTTCTTCAAGTTCGGTTTTTGCCTCATCAATGCCGGCAACATCATCAAAAGTTACCCGTCCATGATGTTCGGTAAGCAATTTAGCCCTTGATTTACCGAAACCCATAGCGCCATTTCTGCCGCCGCCTTGCATTTGACGCATGAAGAAAATCCACACACCAATAAACAGCAACATAGGAAACCAGCTTAACAGCAATGAAAATAAGCCCGGTGAATTGCTGGTATCAGGACGCGCCACAATGCGGACGTTATTCGCCTGCAACGTGTCGATGATATTACTATCATCAGGCATATAACTGGAAATGGGAATATTGTTGTTGGTCACACCACGCAGATTTTTACCCTCAATGGTGACTTCACGCATATCACCAGATTCAACCTGTGCCACAAAATCAGAAAACGGAATGCTCGCCGAGCGTGAGGATGTCCCCGGCTGAAACATATTGAATAAAGACAGCATCACCACGCCAATGATGACCCATAAAACAATATTTCGCGTCATATTATTCACTTGAACAGCCTTTCCGTTATCTCTTTTGCATCATGCCGCTATGCCCATAAAAACCGCGCTCCATAAAACCGCGCGCCATAAAATCGCTTTTCAAGCATATCTGGCTTGTTATTACTATCATAGATAATATCAATATCCTTTAAATGGGGAAATATGAACCCTTCGTCAAGGTCAAGACCGTGCTTAACATCAAGATTCTTTGCATCTGTGTCAATAAGTACAGGCAATGACCAGAATATCCGCGCCATGACCTGTGGCCAATCCTGAACATCTGATAAAATAGTCCGTATTTTAGCAAATCGCTCAGCCCCTATCGCTTCCACCTGAACCGAGTGCGGATAGCTGATGCGCCAGCGGTTATCAAATACCCCTTGACCTGATGGCAAGTTAATGGCGGGGATATTGGCCTCAGGCTCACGGCAGATGATAATCTGATCAGGGTTTTGCGTATGCCAGCGCCACTCACAACCACCAAGCGTTGCCTCACCACCAGCATGAAGGCGGTCACGCAGAATAGCTAAAGCTTGATCAGACACCGGATACGGTTTTACCGACATATGGCGCAGAATATGGCTAGCAATTAGGGTAAACCCTTGCATTGAGATGACGTCTTTTGCCATGGCAGCAAAGCCAAGAGGATGGATAGAAAACTGACTTGGGCTGGTGGCATTGACCGCCACATCAATCTGTTTGATCAAGCGTGATGAAAGTTGGCTTAACTTTGCTAATTGCTGATCACTGACACCTGATTTGGCGCGGGCATGTCTATCCGCGCGCAGTCGCGGACGCTGATAGCGTTCATCAAGATTGGTTGGATCAACCACTGGAGTAAATCCAGCCGCCTCAGCCGCTTCGGCTAGCTCTGACTTGGTGAAATTAAGGCAGGGTCTGATCAGCCGCACGCCCAAATATCCTGTCTCAAGCTTCATCGCCGCTAATCCGCGCAAGCCAGAGCCTTTCGCCAGTCGCATTTCAACCGTCTCCAATTGATCATCGAGATGATGCGCCGTCATCAAAACCGCATCATGTTTCATCGCTTCCGCCGTCAGGCATTGATAGCGATGTTGGCGCGCCCATTCAGATACGCCATGCGTCGGGGGTTTATCAGGTATGGCCACGCGCCTGGCCGTAATCCCTGCCGATACCAGCATGTTTTCAACATATTTTGCCTCAGCCGCCGCCTCCGCCCTGAGGCCATGATCAATAATGATTGCTCTCACCAAAGGAATGTCGTTTTGGTGATGCGACGCGGCAAGCGCATGACGCCATGACTGGATTAACGCGACCAGACCTAAACTATCCGCACCTCCAGACACAGCCAGCATAATAGCACGGCTTGATTGGGGCAGTTGCCGTTCCGCCATCACCCTGGCAAAGCGGCGACACAAGTCCGGGTTAGGCTTCACACCCTGTTTTATCCTTAAGTTTAGCAAGTCGCGTTGTCAATTTCTGGGGTGGGTCTTCAACCGCACGCAGTAATTTTTCAAAGAAATCACAGGCATCTGCTTTTGGTCGTGTCACCGAAAATGATTCGGCAATCCACATTAAGACTTCAATCCGGCGCGGATCTTCTGGCCATGTTTGGATAAAATCTAGCATGGTTTGCAAAGACCGCTGATGCTCGCCTTGGACAAATTGAACGCGCCCAATCCAGAAATTCACATCTGCCGAAAGATCACTTTCTGGGTAACTATTATTAAACTCAATCAACGCTGCTTCCGCCTCACCCAACTGATTTTGGTGCATCAGGTTCTTGGCAAACTCATATTGCTCAATCTCTGTTCCTTCTGGCAAAAGCGATGGCAGTGTAGGTTCAGGTGAAGTCACATCAAGTGTTGTCTCAGGTGGGTTAGCGGCACCAGTCGTTTGACTATCAGCACCGTCTTCGAGTTGCGATTTAGGTAACACCCATGCCGAATTATCACTATTATCTGGCGCTGTTGATGTGGCGGCGGATGATTCTGGCGCAGCAGCATTGGCACTGTTTGATAAGGCTGATGAGCCATCTTGTGGCACCGCTGTACTATCCAGACCTGCGGATAGCCGCAACAGACTTTGAATCTTGGCTTCAAGCTGAAGAATCCGAAACTCATTATCAGCCGCAAGTTGAAGGGTTTTTTGAATTTTATTATTTAACGAAATAAGCTCATTAGACAAATTATTGATGTTATTTAGCTTTTCATCGACACGCCGCAAGACGTCTTCTGCAGCACTTCCAGATTCTAAATTTTGACGCAAATCAAATAAATCATTTTCAACCCTGGCGTTAAGGTCTCGCAATGTGTTTTCAATGGCAATAATCCGCAACTGCATATCACCAAGCGTTGATTGATCAACCTGAGCATTGGCGATTGGTGTTTGTAATGCCGTCAGCATTAGTATCATAGTACCATACCCCCCCACAGCCTTGATGAGAGGTCTTACAGGTTTGATAACTGACTGCATAATTGACCGGAAGATGACTGATTGGGAGATATCACTTAGTCGGGTCACGTTGGCTATCACAAAAGAGTTAGAGTAAATAGGGTTCTTCATCATGATCATTAAAATCTCACGCTAGATCAGGTTCTGTATTAGATTTTATTGAATTAATTAGACCAAATTAAGGCAAAAAAAAACCCGATTAGATCATCGGGTTTTTTAAAAAATTTGTTCAGTAACTAGTTAATAATGCTAACCGCACGACGATTATATTTCCATGCTTGCTCATTCGAGCCAATAACAGCAGGACGCTCTTTGCCATAAGAGATGATTTTAATCCGTGCAGGATTAATACCCTGTGAGACTAAATAATCTCTAGTAGCGGCGGCACGGCTCTCACCAAGGGCAAGGTTATACTCGCGTGTTCCACGCTCATCACAATGGCCTTCGATGGTTATACGCACCGATGGATTAGATGAAAGGAAAGTTACCTGTTTTCCAAGTGTTGATTTAGCCTCAGATGTTAATTCATAACTATCAAAATCAAAATGAACACGATCACCAATACTAATCAATTCTTCACTAATGGTCATTTCTTCCGATGTATCTGATGTATCTGACGCGTCAGAACCCGAAGATGCGGTTGATTCAGATGTTGAAGATCCCGAAGCAGCCGTTCCTGCAACATCGCCAGTAGCATTAGGTGCAGTTTCGCAAGCGGCAAGTAGGAAAATCGCTGCTAGCAATGATGATAAACGAAGGAACATAAAATATCTCCTGATGTAATCCGCAAAACACGGATAATTAGTTGTTTTTTTACTTACCCTAAAACTCAATGTTGTACAACATAATACCCTAAAAAAATGACAAAGAGAAGATATTAATACAAAACCGTTTTATTCAGTGTGTATATCACGCTCACAGTGATTGATTGTTAAGGCAAAAATGGTGACCAGGCAGGGTCTGATGCGCCTTCGGGTGTAATAATCCGGCGCTCATTAAAGCCTGTGATATCAATGCGATATAGATAGCTTTCACCACCTGACCCATCTGAATTTGTTGGATTTTGCTTAAAATACATCAGAACACGGCCATTCGGTGCCCATGTTGGCGCCTCAACCAGAAAGCCTTTGGCGAGCAGGCGCTCACCTGTTCCATCGGCATTCATAATACCGATGTAGAATTGCCCTCGCAACATTTTGGTGAAGGCGATAATATCACCGCGCGGCGACCAAACAGGTGTTGCATAACGGCCTTTGCCGCGACTAAGACGGCGAACATTACTGCCATCGCTGTTCATAATATAGAGTTGTTGGCTACCCGAACGGTCAGAATTAAAGACAATCTGGCCATCATTTGGCGAATAAGATGGGGATGTATCAATAAATGGCGTATTCGTTAGCTGGGTGATCTGCCGTGTCGATAAATCCATCGCATAGATATTAGTTACCCCACTGCGCGCCAAGCTCATAATAAGGGATTTGCCCGAATAGGAAAAGCGCGGCGCAAAGCTCATCCCCGGAAACGACCCCAGCAATTCTGAGTTAGCCGATTGGATATCCAACAAATAGACATTAGGCTCATCATTGAAATAATTCAGATAAGCAATTTCTTGCACTGTTTGTGAAAACCTCGGCGTCAGCACCAGCGATGAGCCGTCGGTTAAGAAAATATGGTTATGACCATCTTGATCCATAATGGCGAGCCGCTTAATGCGCTTTGCCGCAGGCCCACTTTCCGCAACATAGACGATTCGGGTATCGAAATAGCCATCATCACCTGTCCATTTTTTATAAACAACATCAGCGATTTGATGCGAGATTCGGCGCTTACCTTTTTCTGATACACTGCCAGATCCTGCGGCTATCAGCTCAGACCGTAAAACATCCCAGAGATAGAACTCCACCTCAATAATATTGGCTTCGTTGTAAAACGCTCTGCCAATGAGCAGGGCGCTAGCACCAATAGGCCGCCAATCGGCAAAATCAGGTCTTTCGGTGACATCACTTGGCGGATCAAAAAATGCTGCTTGTGATAATGGCCGAAACAATCCTGACCCCTCCAGGTCATTTGATATAATTGATGCAATCTCACGGCCAATGTCGGTGGCCTCTCCATTAGGGCCAATAAAATCAGTAATCGCAATGGGGGTAGGCTCAACATTGCCCTCGGTTATCGTAATGACCTCGGTGTCTGCCTGAGCAAATACAGATGATATCGATAACGCCAAAACAGCCATTAGCATGCCCAGAGTTCTGGCGAACACGGACACAGGTTTAACACACGACACTAAAAACATCTCTAATCCCTTTATATCTTCGTTTTTCATTATGTCAAAAACCCACTTGGATCGAATCGAAATGGCAATGTCTTCCATCTCTCAAACTGCTCAGGTGGAAGCGGTGGGATAAATGGGCTACATTCTTTGAACGCCCGTTCTGCCGCATTTGCTGCCAGCCTAAACTTCTCATCTGCGGTGTAGCGAATAGTATCAGCAAACTTGACCCTTATCACCTCACCGTCCTCATTAAAATCGACAATTATGTCAACAATAAGAGCATTCGCGCCTTCAATAGCAGAAGGTGGATTCCAGCAGGGCTGAATAGCGGCTTTCAACAAAGTCACAATATCCGCCCCTAACGGCCCATCACTCTGATTATTGGTATTGAGCGCTTGGCCTGCATTATCACGCAAGGTGTCAT
>MDTB01013348.1_pt1 | contig 16130 bp, 14 predicted proteins | sample 811161 | NCBI WGS metagenome assembly MDTB01 (sample SAMN05326650, study PRJNA326480) | marine metagenome | isolation source: seawater | place: Mediterranean Sea | collected 2009 | reverse complement strand
AAGAGTTTGTTGATACATTTACTTTCCAGACTTTTGAACCAAGAGGTATGGTTGAGGGACATGAAAATATCAAGATGAGCAACTCAATAGTTGATTATGTCTTTAGAGCACTTGGTTTAGAGTATTTAGATAGAACAGATATTGTTCAAGTGCCGCCAAAAGATAAAGTAACCAACGAAGTTGATCCTGTAGAAGTGGTTCAAAAAAAAAATGAACCTGTAGCTGAAGTTAAAGAAGCTGAACCTGTTGCTGAAGTCAAAAAAAATGAACCTGTAGCTGAAGTTAAAGAAGCTGAACCTGTTGCTGAAGTTAAAGAAGCTGAACCTGTTGAGCCAACCCAAGCAACTTCTAATTCTGTAACTACTGTTCAGGAAGTCCTTGGAGACATGATGGGTGATGCTCCTGCTTGTCCAGACTGTGGCCATATAACTATTAGAAATGGGTCCTGCTACAAATGCTTGAATTGTGGAAATTCTCTTGGTTGTAGTTAATTAAAAAAACGATATTTTATAGTATTAAACAAATACATAAAACCATCTAAAGTTTTAATTTTCTTGCCTTCTAAGTAAGTTCTACCTTCGTATTTGATTGGTACTTCTTTAATTTTATTTTTAGTTTTTAAAAATTTTGAAAGCATTTCAATTTCAATAGAAAAACCTTGTTCAATTAAACGAACACTTTGAAAAAATTCTGTTGGCATTAGCTTATAACATGTTGCAACATCACTAACTTTATAAAAATTAATAATAGAAAAAAATAAAGACATCAATCTATTTGCTAACTCTGTTCTAAAGTAAACATTTTTTCTTACTTTACTTCCTTTAAACCTTGTGCCTAAAATCATGGACTTTGGATAATTTTTAGAAACTTCATACATTTCTACAATATCCGATGGAAAATATTCTAAATCAGCATCGTGAATTACAATATGAGATGAGTTAATATGTTCTTTAACATTATTTAATGCACTACCTTTACCTTTATTTTCTATTGATCTAATATACGTAATAATTTCATATTCTTTAGAAAGTTTTTCTGCAATTTTTTCTGAACCATCATTAGAAAAATCATCTGACAAAATAATTTGATTTGCAATACCTGTTTTTAATACTCTATTGACGGAATCTAGTAAATATTTATTTTCATTATAAAAAGGAATAATTACAGATAAATTATGCATACTTAATATTAAATGAAACTAATATTAATTTTGTTAAATTAGGGCGCTTAGCTCAGTCCGGCAGAGCGCTTCCCTTACAAGGAAGAAGTCACAGGTTCAAATCCTGTAGCGCCCACAAGGGTTTTTCAGAAATACACCCTGTTACAATTAAAAAGAAGATAAATTAGATTGGAAAATTTATCTAAGGATACTTTTTTAAATAAATTTCCCTGCAGATGTTGCTCTCAATATTTTCGATACATTCATCAATTTGACTTTGATTTAGTTGAGTGTGACTTGTTTCATAAAACGGAATAGTAAATTCGATTAGTAAAAAAGTAATTAACATTAATTTAGTTAGCTTTAAATAATTAATATCAGAAACAAATATTGTTGCAATTAATACTATAAAAATGAACGTATATATAAGATTTTTGTTGTTATCAATATAAAATAATAAACATGAAGCAGCTACGATTAAATGATATTTATTTTTAATTATTTCATAGTTAAGAAAATAAACCAATGCAATTAAAATCGGCACTATAAAATGCTGTGTATGTCTGATCCATTTTGTTGAATTAAAAAATAAAAACCATATATATACGAAAAGAGACGATGTAATTAAGGGTTGGGCTATGTATCCAAAAAAATTATTAATATTGTCTTTATTTATGTAAAAAATTATTAAAAGAATAATTGGTATTACAAATACTCTAATTTTTTCATAACTATTCCAACTTCCAAATTCTGAATTAAGTAGGTTAGACATAAAGTTTTGAAAATATATCTCATTTGTAGATGAAGCTCCTGAAGTTTTATGTTCAGTAACAAAATAATACTGATCAATAATATACTGTTGAATACTTTTATTCTCATATTTAATTTTTACCAACAACAACCATGGCATTGAAGAAGCAAGAAACAACAAGGTGTCTCTTATAATATTCTCTAATTTTTTTTCCTTAAGTAATATAGATATGTAAAAACCTAAAAACGGCAACAGGGTTAACAACTTTCCATAAATAATAGAAATTCCAAATAATATTATTGATGTTTTTCTAAATTGATGAAACAAAAAGATAGCATTTGTAAAAATAATCGCGGATGGAATTTCACCAAGAGAGTAAAGCGCTCCCTGCCACCAAGGAATAAGGAATATAATTAAAGTTGAACAATTTAACAAAAATAAACTTCTTAATTTAAATTTTTTATGAAGGATATATAAAAATATTAATTGCAGTAGAACTATCCAAATAAAATTGGCTAATCGTGTAGTTCGAATATCAAAAGTTAAAAACCATCCAATAACTTTTCCAATTGCAGAAACTGGTCCTGAAGTTATTTGAAGGCTGTAATTTCCACCTATAAATGCTCCAGCATTAAAATCCAGACTTCTAAAAAAATTTACATTCGAAGCCAAAATTATATATTCGTCAATAAATGATGGGAGTCTGATTGATTTTGCCTTAATGTACTCAAAAGAAATTATCAAGTTAACTAACAACGCGGTATAACTAATTACGTAATAATTTCTTTTACTACCAACAATCGTGTTAACAGGATTTGAATTGCGAAATCTGACAATGTTGTATGTAATTTTTTGAAGTATTTGTTTTTTGTTAAATATATAAATTACAACAAAGGTTAAAAAAGCTAAAACAGTTCCTAAAATAATATCTAAAAATGTTAACTTATTTGGCTCAAAACCCAATTCAACATAGTAGTAACATTCCTTAAAGGAATTAACAGTTGCAGCCCTTCCAAAAAAGTCATTCAAGTTAATTGGAGAAAAATTGATATCTTGTTTAAAAATATAATTCGAATCAGATGGAACAAATTTACTAAAGTTTTGTGGTATCTCACCACATATATTCACAATTTTTTCAATATTCATAATTAAAGCCTAATAATTTGATAGTGGTGGTCATTTATAGAGGTTACATTTATTCTCTAATTATTATTCTTTTTTTTTAAAAAATTTAAAATATCAAAAACTTTTAATGCTTAATACAAATAAATGATTTTTTCGAAAAAATTTCATATAAACTTATCAAATATGAATAATAAAATAAAACAAGTAGTTATTCTCTCGGGAGGTAAGGGTACCCGTATGCGTGAAATGACAGAATCACTCCCAAAGCCAATGGTTCCAATCGGGGGAATCCCCGTACTTGAACACTTGATGAATATATTTAATAGATTCGATGAATTTGAATTTATATTTTCAACAGGTTACAAAAGTGAAATTATTGAAGAATATTTTAAGGGTAAAAAGAATATTCGTATTGTTAATACTGGAGAAGAAACTCCGACTGGTGGAAGGGTGTTTAGGCTATCCGAATATCTTGATGAAGAGTTTATAGTTACCTACGGTGATGGTTTAGCCAATGTCAATATTGGTAAATTGATTAGTCATCACAAGAAACATACGAATTTAGCAACAATTACTGTTGCAAATCCTATTTCTCGATTTGGGCTTGTAGAGTTTGATGAAAAATATATTGTTAAAAATTTTGTAGAAAAACCTAGATTAAAAAACGTAAATATAAATATTGGTTTTTTTGTATTTAAAAAAGATGTAATTGCATACCTTAATAAAGATAGCACGTTAGAAACTACCCCTCTAAGAAAGTTATCTGAAGAATCAAAACTCAGTGCATTTGTTCACAATGGTTACTTTGAACCAATGGATACATATAGAGAATATATACAGCTCAATGAGTACTGGGAAACTGGGAATCCTCCTTGGTTAGATTTTAAAAATGTTGATAATGTTGATTAAGTTCCTTAATTTAATTCACAAAATAAATAGGAATCACAATGAAAAGAAAATAAGTTAGTTAATGTCTGGTAAAACAGTAGTAAATAAGAAAACGATTTTCTTTTATATATTTATAATTTCTTTATTATTCAAACCTCTTTGGCTTTTTGAAACTAATAAGATTAGTGAGCAAGATGATTTATCATATTGGCTTCACAGCTACACAGTAGCTAGTGATTATGATATTGACTATCAAGATGATCATAACTTTAGCAGTACTATTTTCCATCCAGAAACCAGGGCACCATACCATCCCCCAGGGTCAGGCTATCTAACATCACCATTTGTATTTATTTTCAGCATTGGAGATTATTTTCAGGGAAAAGAGGTTGATTCAGAAAACCCTGTTCGTAGCTTTGCATATGCTGGTTATTTTGCTGGTACTTTATTTTATTGTTTGGCAGGATTTTACTTACTAGCTTTAGCGGTAAGAAAAAATAATTATTACCATCATAAACTTTTGTACTTGATAATTCTCTTATCAAGTACAATTCATTTTGTTTCGACTAGATTTCTAATGTCACATTCTGTAGAATTTTTTCTTTGTTCTTGGTTGATTTTTCTCTATGAAACTAAGAAAAATCTCTTTTCAACAAATGACTTTCTTCAATTACTTACTTGTTACTTTTTACTATCAATTACCCGTCCATCTACATTTATATACTCACTAATTTTACTGGGTGTTTATACCAAAAAATTTTACAATCCAAGAAAAATAAACTTTGGAATGAAACACATTTTAATGGTGGGTGTGTTTATTTCTGCATACATCTATCTAAGTTTTAAGTTATATAATGAACCGGCAATTTTACTTAACCTTTCTTCAAATTCAACGACTAGCTCATTTGTAAAAGATATAAATTTAAACTTTTTCGTTGATAATTTAATCTATTTACCAAACTTTATTTTTTCTCCTTCTCTTGGCTTAATCTGGATTATGCCGAGCATTTTCTTTTCTCTCTTTATTGTTTTATTTTTCAGGAGAAGAATAAATGAATTTTCATCGCTAAACCTTTTTTTTCTATTCTTGTATTTCTTATCAGGCATTTCCATACTTTTTATATGGCAAGGTAGAGATGTTGCTTTTGGACAAAGGTTAATAATTGGCCTGTTGCCAATGAGTTTTATAATTATCTCAAAAGTAAAAATTAAATATAAACAACCTTTTTATCTGTATTCAACTTTACTTTATATGATATATTTGTATTTTTATTCCCCGAACCTAAGTTTGGTCGAAGGGAAAACTCTCTGGGGAAATATTGTAAAATTTGCCCCTACAGACTACTTAATTAAATTATTTAATAACTTCTATCAAATTGAGAATATTTTTTATATTATATTTAAAAGTATCTATTCTGTTAATTTTTTTAAGTTTATAAATACTGAGGCATTACTTAACAATGACATTGCTTCATCTTTTATTACTAGTAATAATTTAAGTGACAAACTGAATAGTAATATAGAAACTTACAGCAGTATTGATACAGCTTATCTTCTATTTGTAACCTTATTAATATTTGTGTTTAGTTTTGTATTTACAAAAATTATGCATAAAAATGAGTCATTAAATAATTAGAAATTAATTCATTATTTAATTAAAAGCAAGAAATTAAATGACTATCGGTTTTGTTAAATTATTAATTCTATTTATTTGATTTTATAATCTCAAAATTCTTTACATTTTTGGTTACTATTGTTCCACTAGCTAAAACAGCCTCATCTCCAATTTTTATAAATGGCTCAATTCCAACATTTATACCTGTGCGAACTAAATTACCAATCTCTACAATCCCGGATGTAGAAAAACTTGGCCCACAACAAAAAGCCACTCCAATCTTATTATGATGCTCTATTGTTGAGTTAGAGCTGATAAATGACATTTTTCCAATTTCAGAATCAGGACCAATATGCACATTTGCAAAAATTATTGATCCTTCTCCAACTAATGTATTTTGACCAATTATGGCTGATGGATGAATAAGAGTAACGATATTAATATCTTTTTCAGACAAATCAACAAATTTGGCTCTCAACTTTGGATTATTGGATACTGCAACTGTGACATTTTTAATACTTTCCGATTTTAAAGCTTCATTTATTGTTTTTAGTTCAGTGTTGCCATATTTTTGTATACCGAGAAGGTCCAATTTAGTCTCTTCACCATCATCAAAGTAACCTTTAACAAAATATTTTTTTGACTTAATAATCAAATCTAGAACTTGATATGCACCGTAACCTCCACCAATAATAAAAAGAGGTTCACGGCCTTCTTGAATACTTAGTTCATATTTCCATTTTTCTATGTTTTGATCAGAGATTTCAATTTCAAATCTGGAATCACTAGATTTTAATAATTTCTTAATATCGTCAACAGTTATTAATTCCATGTCATTTAATTTAGTTGATAAAGCCCCTATATCGATTCCTTTAGTTTCAATATACTTCATAGCAGGTTTAGATAAATTTAGTTTTAAATCAATACTCTCTTTATCAGTGAGCTCTTGGTTGTTATCAGATTCTTCATAATTTTCATCGTCTGTTATTACTGCAAAAGGTGTTTCCATATCTATAGAATCACCCGCTTTGTGTTTGGTGAAAAAATATCCTTCATTTTCAGAATATATTTCAAATACTGCTTTTGCCCCTTCGACTTCTGCAAGGAGAACATCTTTCTTTACAAACTCTCCGTTATTAATGTAGATTTTATGTATAAAGAATTCATTATCTGATGGAGAGTTCCTCTCTATAAATATTTGGTTTTTACTCATTTATACTTTCAATAATATTGATTAAGTCTTCCATATTAGGAAGAACATTCGTTTCGCTCTTGCTAGTTGGTATCCAATTTCTCATTTTTGTAGATTTATAATTATTTATCTTAGTAACTTTTAATAATTCAGATACCCAGTGGTCTAAAATACTTGAATAGCCCAATGAATTGTTGAAAGCAATAATATTATTACCCGCCTCTCCTACTGATGTTCCTAAAATACCTGTATCGATATTGTTTAGATTTATTGGAGAAAAAATATTTACATATATTTCGTATTCTTTTGCTAAATATTCTAGATTAGCAACAAGTAAGTCAAACTCCGGCCCTAACGTTAGAATCGTCGCGTTGGGCTTTCTGTTTTTTGGTTTTAATTGGGTTATGAAATTATTGTTAGAAAGTAAATACTCACTATAAATTTTATCGGTAACTTTATTATTGTATAAAGCTTTTGGCTCAATTACTAATGTTGGTTTTTTTCTATATTCAAACTCTTTTAAAATGTTTTCATAACTACTAAATACATTCGGAACATATATATCTAGATTAGGAAGACCGAAATATATATTCTCCATGCTCTCTGAATGTGTCGGCCCGTAACCATTACCAGCAAACCCAGCTGTTCTAATAAAGATAGGGAGGTCAATTTTAACACCATAAATTGAAGGAATTTTTGCAATTTGGTGAAAAATTTGATCGAAATTTTGAGATAAAAAATCTGCAAACATTATCTCAACAATGGTATATTGTCCACGTAGAGCTATGCCTGTAGCAAAGCCTGTGAAACCAGACTCACTGATAGGCATATTTAACACCCTCTTAGGAAATAAAGTGGACAATCCTTTTGTTGCTTTAAAAGCACCTCCATATATTTTTCCACTCATAAATGGATCGTCTTCAATATCTTCACCAATTAAGATAGAAGATTCATGTTTTGTTAAAAAATCTCTTAATGATTCATTAATATGCTCAATAAATTTTTGACCAGTTTTGACTATTTCAAGATAATCTTCAAAAGTGTCAACAATCTGTTCAGTGTCCTCATAAAAAGAATCTGGGGATTTGATTACTTCATCAAATAAATCTTTAATCTCTAGAATGTAGTCGTCATCATAACTCAAAACACCTTCCAAAAGTTTGTTATGTAAAATATCATCTTTTAATAATGCCTCTATAAAGTTATCATCACGATTGTCATCACCTTTTGAATGTGAAGAAAGCCTCTTTGTCTCTAGGTGAATAAAGCAGGGTTTACTTTCTTGTATTGCACTATTGATTGCAGAAATCATTGAATCTATATTGTCGCTATTACATTTGAAATAGTTCATTCCATATCCTGAAACAATTTTATAGATATCGCCAAAAAAGGTTTTTTCTGTAGGTGTGGATTGAGCAATCTTATTGTCTTCAAGAACATAAATTATTTTTGAATTATGAAGAAGTCCTAAATTAAATGCTTCATAAATATGCCCAGCTCCTAAAGTTCCATCGCCAAGAAACATTACTGATTTATAGTCTAAACTATTCTGCACTTGAGAACTGTATCCAACTGCAATTCCAGTTTGACCCCCTTGTATACCATTTGATATAAAGTTATCATTTTTAAGATGTTGGCTTCCGCCAATTCCACCAGTAACAGCCCCTTCTTTTAATAAAATTTCAGCTGCAAGACCTTTGAAGTCCTTTGTTTTAGCTAGATAATGACCGTGACCTCTATGGTTTGAAAACCAATAATAATCTTTCGTATATTCAGACAATATGCATGGAAATATTTCTTGTCCGATGCAAGTATGAACAGTCCCATGAATTTGACCTTTCTTATACTCTTCTAGTAGTCTTTCTTCAAAATATCTTATTTGAAGTGCATTTTGTAAAATAAATTCAATGTTATTTTTCATACATCTTATATAGTAATAACGAACAATAGCTAAATAATAATTGTTGGAGAGATTAAGAACTTTTGGTTAAAGACTAATTATATTTTTTAAGATTGTTCTGTGACGACAGGATTTCTGCACAAATACCTTTAGATGCTATAAAAATACTTCCTCTTTTACCACCGGTCTCTTGATTAAGATCGTAATCTGGAAAGAATACAGATTGAGAAAGAACTATTTTAAAATATTCTAAAGACAGTTCTCTATTATCAAAAACTTCATCTCGACCATCGTAACCCCAATCTTGTTCATCAGGAACTTTAAAATCGTCGATGCAAACAATGAAATTTTTCATCTTAAATATTTGCTCAAGCTCATCTTGTAAAGGTAAGTAATTTCCCCAATGCGCATCAAGGTAAAAAAAGTGTGATTTATCATTAAATTTATTGTTAATTATATATTCTGATGAATTTCCATTAAGAAGCTCCACATTATCTATTTTTTGTAACCTTGCAGCAGCAACTAGGTAGTAAAGTTCTGATCTTTCAATCGTAATCACTTTTTTTGCATATGCAGAAAGATACTCCGTAGTCGACCCAAGGAAAGTACCTGTCTCTAAAATTACCTCTGGCTTATAAGTTTCAAGTATTGAAGTTATGATTTCAGTTCTTTTAATTTGGGAGTTAAATGGTTGAGAAGAGTAATATTGTAAAAAACTGTTATCTAGGTTAGTTATATTTTGTAAAAAATCTACTAAGTCATAATGGTCTTCTTTGCTTAATTGAGATATCTTTTGAAAATACTCTGGTGTAAGGAGGTAATTTCTAAAAAAGTTATTTTTTTTAAAAATGATAAAAAATAAAATTTTAAAAACCTTAGTGATCCCCCCAAGCATATGCATATGTTAAACAATTACATTGGTTACCGGGGGAAGTAAAATTTTATATTTTGAATTTAACTCGAATTTTACCTGCTTCAATGTAATCTGAAATTCTAGGACTGTTTTTATTAGCCTCTCCAAAACAATTATATCCAAATTGGTTACTTTCAAGTTTTGCTAATTTTTCCTGGATATATTTTGGATGGTGTTCTAATTTTGTTTTACGAGTCTGAGACTTCAACCTTAGTTTAATCATGCTAAACCAGGCATCAAAAGCTTCTTCAGGTGTTCCACCTCCTCTATCTCCCCAATCATTAAACTGTCTATTCCAAGCACGTGCGAACCTGGCTCTGTCTTGAGCAATTATTTTCTTTGTTCTAAAGGTTGAGTCATAATTCCAAAGAGGTGTACGACTAATTGGGACATTGTTTTGTGATAATAATTTTTCACCTAAAACAGGCAGACAAAGATCTCCTCCTCCTTTAAAGCTAACTCCTGGAAATTTCTTTTTATTGATTGCAAGTACTTCAAAAGCTTTAAGGTGGAACTTTACGGGTGTAAAAAACTTATATTTTGGTAAGGCTACAGCAGGAAATTCAGAATTTTTTTTCAAATTTGAAATCAGTTTCTTTATATCGTTTTGATGGATAAACATATCGGTAGGTATATTTATAACCCAATCTCCAGAACATTTTGAAAAACCTTCATTAAAAGTTTTACCAATATGGCTCCAAACAAATTCTTTTGGCCAATCGGAACCAACGATTACAACTTCATCAGCAATCTCTTCATAACAGCTAAGTGCTTCTCTCCATGGATCCATTCTTTCATCTGGATTAGTCATGTGCGTAAAAATTGAAAGCTTCATTATTATCTAATACCAATTTATCAGAATAATAAATTTCTACCTTAATTTTACCAGGAATACATAGTGGCTAATTAGATGATGATCTTTACAGATAATTAAAATATAGAAAGTATATAAAAAAACTCTATATTATTTAAATTGTAATGAATAAAATCCCGATGACTTACATTTTTTTAGGAGACCGAAGAAAAAAATTAACTGAAAACATTGGAAATGAATTTCCAAAAGAATTTTTTTACTCATATTTTCAATTTTTAGAAGAAAATAATAATTTAAATCTGATTGAGTTTAGTACTAGGCATGAAAAAAGTAAGTTTTCCAGAAAGTATGTCTCTAAATTCGATAAATTATTCAGAAAAATGACAAATCTTCCATTCTTTTCAAGCCAAATAGTGACTCCAAACAACTTAAGACAGATTAAAAAATCTGAGCAAGTTATTATGGTAGGAGATAGAATTGCTTGTTCTTTAATTTTTCAACTGTTTTTATACAAAATTTTAAGAAAAAAAATAACAACAACTGTGTTTGTTATGGGGCTGTTTTCGAATCCTCCAAAAAGTGTAATTAAAAAAATTTTACAAGACATTTTTTTAAGGTTATTAATATTTTCTGTTTCAAACTTTATTTTTTTAGGTGAAGGTGAAAAATTATATGCCGAGGAAAGATTTAAGAAATATTATAAAAAGTTCTATTTTCTTCCTTTTTGTATAGACACTAATTTTTGGACAAACGATAATGACTTCTCCAAGGAAAGTCGAAAAGATATACTTTTTATTGGCAATGATGGAAAAAGAGAATATAAAAAGGTAATAGAAATTGCACGTATAATGCCGAACTACAACTTTACTGTAATTACTAGGAGAATCCAGCATGATGAAGATATCCCAATAAATATGAAACTGATTAATGGTGGGTGGTCTGTAGACAACTCTCTATCAGATCTTGAAATTAAAAATTCTTATAAATCAGCAAGATTAACTTTTATACCACTGCGTGACAGCTTACAGCCATCAGGGCAAAGCGTTACCTTACAATCAATGGCTATGGGAACGCCTGTTTTAATAAGCAACACAAAAGGATTCTGGGATAGGAAGAATTTTATTGATGATGAAAATATAATTTTTCTACATAAAAACGATGTTGTTTCTTGGAAAGAAGCTATTGAAGGTATTTATAGTGATGAAGTTAAGTTAAAAAAACTTTCTGAATTGGGAAGTAAGCTGATTAAAGAAAATTATAACCTAGAAATTTTTCACTCAAATCTTAAAAAAATTTTAGATTATTAGTCTTTTATTTAAATCTTTTTTTTAATAATGAAAAATTTCTAGTCAAATTTATCCTTCTCGAAAACATATTATTCTGATAATTTTCCACTTTCCTTGAATTGCTATCTTGGACATGATTTGTTGTAATTACGTCGTCTTTAGAATTCAGAATATAAGGTTCTACTTTTTTCTTACTTAAAACAAAGGGGAGGCTAAGTTGATCTCTGCTTGAGTATTTAATAATTTGAGACCACCATAACAACGACATATTTTTTATTTCTTGAGTATTTCTCTGTATACGTAAACTACAATCATACAGTCCATTATTTTTGGGATAATTTTCAGATTTGTAATATTTATACTGACTCTTGATATTTTCACTAAAGTCAAGTTGCTGAATTATTACTTCTTTTGCTTCGTCATAGACACAATCTCTTTTATTATGCTTTACCAAGGCAATATCATGTTTATTTAAATACTTATTAATTAAAAATTTAGGGTCCTGATTTAATAATAGATTACTGTCAAGCCATATAAAATATTCATAGTTTGATAAAAAAATGAAGGGGAGAATTTTAAAAATTTTTGCATTGATTCTATTCTTAAAATATCCTTCACTCAGATATGGAACACATTCAATCGTTTTCCAAGAGCTGTTTGAAGTTAACTTAGAACTGTCAACCAATGCATGAAAGTCAGCAGAATTGGTATATTCTTGAGAAAGCAAATTCGTTTCTCTTCCTATTGATGATGTTATTACAGCTATATTTGACATTTTTATTTTTCAAATCCTATCATAATCAGAAAACATCTTCGTTTTATAAATTACTAACTAATATTTAGATATGTATAGGAATTTGAAACGAATTATAAAAAAATTATTGAAGGTAGCTAAGCCAAAAAAGAAACTGAACAATCCTAAAGACACGCCATTTCTGAGGTCTCTTTGCTATGAGTCTAAAACAGTAGAGGAATATTTCTGGAAGGCATCTCAACAGGGTAACGATGATAGAAAATTTTCTATTAATGAACTCCTTCCAGTTATAAGAATGATTACCGAAGCTAATAACATAGGGTCTGCTGCCGAGTTTGGAACTGCACAATGCAGGGTGAGCTCTGCATTATTACTAGGGGGTGTAAAAAAACTTTACTCTATAGATATTGTGAAAGATGAAGTAGTAAGTCATTTTGAAGAATTGTGTAATAAAGACAATTTAAATTTTGAATTTATACTTGAAGATTCAGCGACATATAAACTCCAAGATGTTGACTTACTATTCATTGACTCACTACACAATAGAGAACATTTAAGAGAGGAGTTGAAAAATCACACTAAAGTTAACAAGCTTATATTTATGCACGATACTGAAACCTATAAAGAACTGGGTGATCAAGGTGGTGGTCTAAAATTTGAGATTGATAATTTTTTAGATAAGAATCTCGAATGGACTGTCCTTTATGAGTTTAAACATAACAACGGAATGATGGTTTTAAGTAAGGCTTAATTATGAAAAAAATAACGCTTAGCTTGTCCTATTTTAATGACTTCAAACATCTGCATAAGCATTTGGAAAATTGGAAAGATTATAGCAACCTAGTTAAATTTCAAATAATTGATGATTGCTCAAGTGAAAAACTAATTGATAAAATAGATAATACCCTAGTCAATTCTTTGGATATATCTATATATAGAGTTAGGGATGACATCAAATGGAATATTCCTGGTGTAAGAAATCTTGGCGCAACAGTTTGTTCAACAGAGTGGATTCTATTTTGTGATATGGATCAGTATTTTTTAAAAAGTGATATTTTAAAACTAGATCAAAGAATTAGTAACCCGAGTTTTGACAAAAATAAGTTTTATTCGTTCTCGCGTATTGGACTTGAAAAAACAGCTGGTACTATGCTTATTTCAAAAGATAGTTTCTGGAAATCTGGTGGGTATGATGAAGATATGATTGGAAACTATGGATACAACGACCCTCTTTTAAGAAAACAATTAGAATCAGTAAATATTAAAGAAGAAACTTTTGAGGATATCTTTTGCCAACAATTTGCGGCTGATTGTGTTCTTGATAGAAGTGGTATAAACAAAAATAAAAAAAAGATGCATAAAAAAATAAAAAGACTGCCTAAGAAGAGTATAAATATCCTAAATTTTAACTGGGAAAAGTCAATTTAAAGAAATTTGTAAAATTTGAAAATTATAATCTTAATTCTCAGTTCTAATACCTACCCTTCAAAAAGGAATGGAGACATTATTAGAACAACTTGGGGGAAAGGTGACACAAATTTATCTCAAATATACTTTTATCGTTCTGATGTTAAAACTGAACTTAATCAAAATATATTATCAATTAGAGATAGTGGGACCGCTCAAGATATAGGGTATAAGACATTGAAAGCTTTTGAATGGGTTAGTGATAATGTTGAGTTTGACTATATATTTAGGACCAATACAAGTTCATACGTAAATGTTGGCAATTTAGAGAAGTATATTCAGGAAGAAGCTAGTGAAGAAAGTCTTCTTTATAGGGGAATACTTCATGAAAGAAAGTACAAAGGTAAAAAATCTAACTTTGTATACGTTAATGGAGCTGGCGTATTAATGAATAAAAAAGTAATAGACTTAGTGTTAAGTCAAAAAGAACAATGGGATCATAGTGAATGGGATGATGTAGCACTAGGAAAACTTATGTTTGAAAATGGTGTAATACCAAGTGTTGGAAAAAGATATACAGTTGTAAATAATTTTTACAATAACAACATTCCTCATGAAAATTATCATGTAAGGTGTAGGCTTGATCAAGATTCAAAATATCCTAGATACCTAGAAAAAATAGTCCTCAAAGATGTCTATAACCATTTTGAAAAAGGTAATAATATAGAAAGTCATTCTTCTAAAAAATATATATTTTATATTGCTAAATTTTTCTATCTAGACAAACCAATTTGGAAGTTATATAACTTGTTTTTTAAGCTTTTAAAAACTGTATTTCCTAAAAGTCTCTATGATGAATTACGTAAATTTAAATCTCAAAAAATCTATGGATATGTTCTAAAGTATTATCAAAAAGATGCAAAAGAAGAATGAATCTGCCTAACAGTTGAAAGTGTTAATAAGGTTATCTACAAAATCTGACTCTTTAAAATTTCTATTCACAACTGGAAGGTTTTTTAAATTTTTATAATTTGTTTCAGCTGAAATAAGGATATTGTTATCAACCCTGTTTTTAGAATGGAAATGCTTTAAAAAGTTAAAAATAGATTGTGTACTGTAATCTTTATTTGAAGTTAATCTAGATTCGCCAAAATTTGGACTTATTTCAGAAGCTAAACAGTGAATGACGTCATCAATGTAAGACAAATTAATAAATGCCTCCTTATCAGCTACCGGTGAAGTTTTTTCTTTAATAATGCTTGTTTTAATTTGGTTAAAAATTTTATTCCTTGTGTCATTTGGACCAAAAGTATTGTCTAAATATAATTCTGATAAAATTTCACCGAGTTTAAATTCTGATTTGATTAAGTCTACAAATTTATTTTTTGTTTTTGTATAAAAGTAATCTTTATTCTCTTCTTGAAATTTAAACATTGTATTTGTATAAATTATTTTTCTCAGATTATTGTGAAGTAACTTTTCTAGTATTTCAACACCAAAGTCTATATTCGCTCGTTCGATTTTATTTTTGTCACTGCTTTTCTTACTATAAAAAGTTGCCAAATGAAAAAAATAAATATTCTTTTTCGAATGGTGTAATAAGTTTGTTATGTCTCTCGGTAAATACTGTGTAAATTTATCGTTTATTATTTTTTTATTGCTACCTATTAAAATGGTCTCATATTTAAGTTTGCCAAGATAGCTTAATAAATTAGAACCTATATATCCAGTTGCTCCAGAAATTACAATTAGGGTATTTTCTACCAAGGTGAGTCAAACTCTTTTACAGATGGTAGCATCTCGTCTTTTTTTGATATTATATAATCTTCTAAACCCCAATCTATATCTAGAGAAAGAGGGTTTATTCCCTTGTCGTGAACTTCAGAATAGTCTTTTGATTGTAAATAAAGGACGCTCGCTTTTTCTGATAAAACACTGAATCCATGAGCAAAGCCTTCTGGAATCAATACTGATTTATTATTATCTTGCGATAAGATTACATAATCATGTTTAAGGTATGTTGAACTCTTTTTTCTGAGGTCGACAAAAACATCTTTTACCTCTCCCTCAATACAGGTTATGAACTTAGATAATCCTTGAGGAGGTATTTGAAAATGTAAACCCCTAATAACATTCTTATGAGAAGTTGAGACAATAACCTCCCTTACTTCATCAATGTTTTTCGATAGATTTTCTGAAAAAAAAGGTTTTCTAAAAACCCCTCTTAGGTCACTATGCTGTGTACTGCTAAATAGCTTTATGTCAGGTAATATTTTTGAAGAACCAATATTATTCATAAATTCTGTTATTTTCTTTATACCATTTT
>MDTB01241660.1_pt1 | contig 16134 bp, 14 predicted proteins | sample 811161 | NCBI WGS metagenome assembly MDTB01 (sample SAMN05326650, study PRJNA326480) | marine metagenome | isolation source: seawater | place: Mediterranean Sea | collected 2009 | reverse complement strand
TAAATGCGGCATTTAATTTTGGTCCACAAAGTAAAAATGACGCTGAAGCCTTTGCAGAATTTTCAAAAGCACTTGATAATGCAAAGTATTTAAAATCATTTACTAGGGTACTTGTAAAAAGGTATTAATTATTCTTTAACATTAAATTAAAACCCCCTGGTTTATTCTAAGGGGTTTTTTCTTTTTCTAATATTTTGGCTTCCAAGTTTCAAATAATATAAAGTTTACATGTCGTACTTTATATTTAATTACTTACTTTCATAAGTATAGTCCAAGTATATCCCTTGTAATCAAACTTATCCCCCTCGTCAAAAGTGTCCCACGTCCCTTGGGTTACAGGAGCAGATTCGACATATCTTTTGTTTGAATCGTCAAATCTTTCAAGTGCAAAAAGTCCCACCAAATCTTCATTACTTCTATTAACATCATTATTGTTTAAATTAGAAGATGGTTCACAAGAAGTAATAATTAAAAATAATAAAGAGAATAAAAACGATTTTTTCATATCCTAAATCTACAAAAAACCTCCTTTTATTAAAATTGAATAAATATTTTTTTAGCTATCTATTAATGTAAAGATATATAAACAACCCGGTAGCAATCCATAGTACTGCTGCTATTAATAGTTTTTGATTTTTGCTTAGATTATCCATCAATTAATTTTAAAAGACAAATATAATAATTGGATGTCCTAATATTATTGTTTTTCCATAAATTCATTTTCTCAACACTATTTAATTCAACTTAAAATTTTCCATAACCTTGATTTAAAATTAAATTAAACTGTAAACCAAAGAGAAAATTATTTTACCACTTTTATTTATTGCCTTGGGCTGCACTAAAGAAACAGGACGTTTTGAGATTACCAGGAAAGAGAAAACTGGTGATAACTTTTTGTTTTTTTGGAATGAACAGAATCACAGAAATAATACTGTATTAGATGAATATAGTGCAATTCCATCTGTGGCTGTTACTGAAGAAATATATAACCAATATAAAATTGGAGATACTTATTGTGTGGATTAAAGACTTTTTTAGATTCCAATTATCTACATAATATCTAAATTAGATTTAAAATAAGTAGATTCCTTAATTTTAAAATAGTGATCATTATTTTGATTTAAATCTAAATCTGTTTAAATTATGAATTATATATAAAACAATTTAAAATGAAACAGATAATAACTTTAAGTTTTGCTTTTTTGGTTTTATCATGCCAAGGTGTTAAAATAGATCCATTACCAATGAGTGGAACTATTAATGAAGGTGACGAAAAAACTTCAATTGTAAAAAAATTAGCTCAAGCATATCAAGATGGGAATTTTGATATCGCAAAAGAATATTTTACAGCTGATGGACTCCACTATTTCAATAATATTGAGTACACCGCTGAAGAGATAATAGATGGATATAATTTTCATTCTATACTATACGATGACTTAAAACATATTGAACCTTATATTACCACTATGTATTATAATAATGGGGATGTTTACACTAATCATTGGTCAGATTGGTCTGGAAAATCCAAAATAACAGGTGAAGTCCAGAAAAACACATTTCATTGTTGGTGGCAGTGGGAGGGAGATAAAATTATTTCGACAAAATGTTATTTAGATCCAACTGAGTTAATGGAAGAAATTGCATTATACCAGGCTCAAAATACTGAAACTAATTAATAAGTTTAATAAAGCCCTCAATTTGAAGGGCTTTTAATTAAACTTTAAAGTTTATAAACAACTCGAAACGTTATAAATCTAGGTTGTATAAAAGTAGAAGAATTAAAAACCGAAATTGCATTTGAACTATTTCTAATTTGAGAACTTATATTTAAAATATTAGAAGCTTTCAATTCATATTCCCATTTAGCATCTTTGTCTTTTCTATAAGATAAAGAGGAATCCCAAAGTTGAAATGATTGTGAATCTCCTCCAACCTGTTCCTGAACATTATAACTGTAATTTGATTTAAAAGTGAATTTGTTGATAATGTAGGCATCAAAATCAATAGATGGTGCCTTCGTAATAAATTTGGTTTCTCGTGTTCCTTGTATATTATTTGAAATACTATAACGGTATCGTAAACTCACATTTGGTGCTACACGAAAATTAGTTCTAATTTCAGGAGTATAGACTTGAGTGAAGCTCTCGTTAAGAGATCTTCTCTGTTGAATAAATTGGTTTATTTTACTATAATTAAAATATGTTCTAAGACTTGCTCTAACCTTTCCAAAAGTTCTTTGAATTCGGCCAAAAAGATTAAAGTTTTCATCAGCAAAATTAGAATTGAAGTATGAACTTGTTCTAATTACATTTTCAAAATTAGTTAAACCACGAATTTGATCAATATTACTTGAATATGCCGCTCTAGCAAATACATTTGTATAATTGAATAAGTTAAAACTTCTATAAAGCATACTAATGTTATGAGATAGGGCATTTTGTAAATCAGGCTCTCCAAATTGAATATTGTTGTAGCTATTAAAAACTAAACCCCTTGCAAGTCTAGTTACATCAGTAAATTGATTTCGCATATTATAATTGAAAGTTAAGGATTCACCTTTCTTTAACTGAATACGAGTTTCAAAATCAGGTAAAAACTTTATAAAATTGTCTTCTACAATTGTACCAAACTGATCATTTTTATTACCATATGAGTGCACAGAAAAACCAGGAGTAATTGTGAATTTTCCAGATTTAAATCGATAGTGAACACCTATATAAGCATCGTTAAATTTATAATCAATATCGTTTTGAGCAATACCATCATTAAAAAGAGGGGTTGGATCGAGCTTTGAATTATTTTCTAAAAACTGGAAAATATTAGAATTAAATTGTTGTCTACTTAAGATTGTACCCAAAGTAAAATTTATATTACTTCTAGGTCCGATAATATTATAATAGTCCACTTTTGCATCTAACTGATTTGTTTGAATCCTTCTATTCTGTCCCAGATTGTAGGATGCTTGAGTCTTATCTAACCCCAAAACTTCAGCTGTTGTATCAAATGGATCAAGTCCCTGAGGGTCATTTTCAAGTATTGCATTATAAAAAGGGTCTTCATCTTTTATTATACTCTGAGCCTCAAATGCGAAAATATTATCTTCATTAAGTGTGAAGTAATATTTAAGGTTCTGGTTTATATTATAAGGTGTAACCTCGTCAAATTGATTTGTTACCCCCAATATAGAAGATAAATTATTTTTTTGCTGTGAATCATCAGAAGTTCGTGCAAGGATATCATAGTCAATTTGATTACTAAAATTGGGTTTAAACGATGCGCTTAATTTGACTAACCCTTGACTTGAAAGTTCAGTATTTGACTCTTCAGTTGCTTCATCTGGAATTTCTACATCTGCATTTATATATCTGATACTACTAATTTCGTTTGAAAGAATTCGACTGTTGTTATATATTAAAAAGCCACTAATATCCAATGACTTTTTGGGAGAATAACTGAAATTTGCAGAAGCAAGTTTATTTTCTATTTTTAAAGCATTCCTTTCGTTTGTAAGAAAATTTAAACTATTATCTCCTAAATTTATACTTGTACCACTTCTTGAACTTGGAGACTGAAAACCTCCACCAAAACCTCTAATGTCTCTTCGAGTTAAAGCTACTTCACCTATATTATTAATATCACTGATTATATTGATACTATACTTTGGATTATAATAGAATAACTTCGGCTGAAGTAAATACAGATTTTCATCTGGAGCATCTCCTCCTCCAGCTGTTATATTCCCAAACCAAAAACTCTCTTTTCCTTGTTTTAGCTTTATATTGATAGCAAAATTGTCTTGACTATTTCTCACCCCACTAAGTTGTCCAACTTCTGAGTAATTCCGAAGAACTTGAATTTTATCTACGGCACTTGAAGGTATATTTTTTGTTCCAACTTTTGTGTCTCCGTCAAAAAAATCTTTCCCATTAACCATTAACTTATTGACAACTTTACCTTCAACCTCAATCTGCCCGCTATCATTTATTTCAACGCCAGGTAATTTGTCGATTATGTCTTCTAATTTTCTTTCTGAACCACTTTTAAAAGAATCGGCATTATAAATCAAAGTATCACCTCTAACCTCAATAGGTAATTTAACAATAACTTCATCTAATACTATATCAGCACGAAGTGTGTAATTTTTAGTAATATCTTCTTTTGAAGTTTCAATTAAATCATTTATAGTAATTAGGCCCAAAGAACTTACTTGAATCTTATAAGCAGTGGATTCTTTTAGACTTAACTTATAAAAACCTTTTTCATCAGAAAGAGCATAAGTCTCCAAAGCATTTGATACCTTATTTATAGCGACTATACTGGCTGACTGCAAAGGAATTTCTAAACTATCAGAAATGATGCCCTTTATGTTTATTTGTCCAAAGGAATTAGAGCAGATTAATAATAAAACAAAAAATAATTTATGGTATTTCAAGATGAAATTTTTTACATCAATTATGAATACTTAACTGATTTGACTTTTAAATTGTATAAAGGTTTAATCTCTAGCCTCTTCTTCTTCCTCGATTATTTCTCATCTCGAGCATTTTACTTTGGATTGTATTGCTGTAGTCAAGTTTAGTTATTTCTTTCCCTTTATCAGGTGTTTTGATCTCAATTTTATCTTTAGGGTTTATGATTACCTGAGAACATAACATAGTTGTTTTTCCTGCACTTACTTCAAGGATTAATCCTGGAAGACCCCAATACTCTGCCGGGCCTTGCTTTAGAGGTATTTGAAGAGTATACCAAGCTTCAATTTGAGTTAATTTTACCTCAGGATTGTCTTTATCATCATTCAAATCACTCCATGAAAAGTCATACCATGATAATTCTTTCTCTGGAACAACTGCAGTCGCTTTAAAGCATAAATAATTTCCAACTTGTTTTGATTCGGTCTCCATATTCCATTTGATGGATTGTAATTCATCTTTTACCAAAAAACGCTTTCCATAAAATTCTTGAGCTTGAATGAGTTTATTGTCTTGAACATTTTTGTATTGTTTCCCTCGAGCAAAGTTACTTCCCCAAGAATCTGTTGCACCGGATATAGCATCTACTTTTTCTTCCTCGTAGAACAAAGACTCGTTTTTGTTGAATACCAATACAAAAGTTTTCTCTAATCGATTTTTTAATCTGTTCTTAATTTGTTTTTTTTGAGCCTCACTCATTCTTGCTCCCCAAGATCCTAGCTCCATATTAGTTTTAGAAAAATAATAAGCTTTTCCTTGAAATTCTTGAAAAACATTTAAATCATTTTCAGCATTAAATAGAAAACTATATAAAAAAATGAGGATTAGATTAAATAAATACATAGATATATTTGCGTTTTTGTTCGCTAAAAATAATAAATATTAATACCAATTAAACTATTTTTTATTCGATATCCTTTTAAATGAGTTTTTGATATGCTTTAATCTTTAATAAGCTTATAATTTCGCCTTGAATTATTAGGTCTTCTTTTCCTACTTTTACAAAGATGTTAGAAACAAATAAAATTAATATTGAGGGTGCAGAAATATCATGGTTCGCTCCTATTTGTGATGGAGATGATGATTTTTTAGGAAATAGAAATCCAGCCTACAAAAGTAATTGGGAGAATACCTCTAATATTGTAAAAACTGCAGATAAACTAGGTTTTCGCAATATATTATGCCCATCATCTTATCAAGTTGGCCAGGATACACTTTCTTTTGTAGCGGGTATGGTCTCCTTAACAAAGCAAATCAATTTTTTAGCCGCAGTCCGATGTGGGGAAATACATCCACCTATGCTAGCTAGGACTATTGCCACGCTCGATCATATGCTGAAAGGTCGTTTAACAATTAATATTATTTCATCAGATCTGCCAGGAAACCAATTATCGTCTCAAGAAAGATATTTGCGCTCAAGAGAAGTTATAGAAATTTTAAAGCAAGCGTGGTCGAGTGATTTCATTAATTTTAAAGGAAAATATTATAAATTCAATTTGTCTTCTGATCCTGTTAAAACCTATCAAAAAGGAGGACCTCTATTATACTTTGGTGGATATTCTCCTGATGGTATTGAGCTTTGTGCAGAGCACTGCGATGTATATCTTATGTGGCCTGAAACAGAAAAAAAATTACAAGGGTTAATGGATGTAATGACAAAAAAAGCAAATGATTATGGTCGTAAAGTACAGTTTGGTTTGCGTGTTCATGTCATTGTTAGAGAAACTGAAAAAGAGGCTCGCGCTTATGCAGAAAATTTACTATCTAAATTAGATGTTAATCTGGGGGTAAATATCCGAAACCGTTCTCAAGATTCAAATTCTTTGGGAGTATCAAGACAGTCGAAACTAAGAGAAGAAGCTGACGAAAAATATTATGTTGAGCCTAATTTATGGACAGGAATTGGTCTTGCCCGTTCTGGTTGTGGTGCAGCTTTGGTTGGGAATCCAGATCAAATAGTTAAAAAATTAGAGAAATATATCGAGATGGGGATCAGATCATTTATTTTATCTGGGTACCCACATAAACAAGAATGTGAGTTATTCGCACGACATGTTCTCCCAAAAATTAAAAATATTTCACTCCCCGAAGAATTAGGAAGATTACCTAAAACTACGCCTAAAAGTCCTTTAGGAGCAGGAAAAAGAGTTTAGATCATGATAGATTTTATAATCGTGTTGGCTTATTTTGCCGTTATTCTTCTAGTTGCATTAAGAGGTCGGTTAAATGATACGGGTTCTGCGGAAGAATACTTTTTAAGTTCTCGAAATCTTTCCTGGTACTCAATTGCTTTATCAACAATAGCAACTAATATTCAAGGTTATCAATTTTTAGGAATGATGGGCTCTGCCTACCTGTATGGTCTGGCTCAAGCCAACCTTGAGATCAATGCGATACAAGGCATTTTATTGGGAGCTTTTGTATTTGTTCCAATGTTTCTCAAAGAAAAAATAACAACAATCACCCAATTTATCAATAATAAACTTGGTAGACGTATTGCGTTATTTTATTCATTAGCCAACATCTCTTTATTTGCTACTATTACACTTGGAGCAGCACTTTTTTGGGGTGCCTATGCTGCTGATATGGTTTTTGGAAATCTATTAGCTTTTGTTCACCAAGATCGTGTGATTAGGATTGCAATTTTAATTATTTTTTTAGGAATTTTTTCAGCTGTCTACACTTATTTTGGAGGATTAAATGCAGTTGTTAAAACTGATATAATTCAATTTAGTGTTTTACTTATTGGTGGCATTTTAGTTTGCTTAACTGCAGTGAATCATCTTGGTGGATGGGAGCAATTATACATCAAGACCCCAGACAAAATGCATCTTCATCTCCCAACTGATCATCCTACCCTCCCTTGGACACATTTATTTGGTTTATTTTTTTTAAATATAAATTACTGGTGTGCTAATCAAACAGTAATGCAGAGAGCTTTAGCAGCAAAAAGTACTTTGCATGCACAAACAGGATTAATGTTTGGTGGGCTAATTAAATACTTCATGGCAGTAATAATAATTGTCCCGGGTATTGCTCTATATGGTGTCTTAGGAGACAACTTAGGCGAGCCTGATTTAGCTTTCCCTTATATAGTAAATACCTACTTGCCTACAGGTTTAAAAGGAGTCATATTGTGTGGCTTATTTGCTTCGCTTATGAGTACTGTAGACTCCACATTCAATTCTCTTGCAACACTTTGGTCAACAGATATTTATTCTGTATACATAAATAATAATGCTAATGATAAACAAAAAATTAGTGCTGGACGAAAAGCAATACTCTTTAGTCTTGGGACTGCGTTAATAATGGGTTTTATACTATTGTATCTAAAATTTGATAACCCTAATTCGGCATTTACTCACACTCTAAATAATTTAAGGTATTTTATAAATTGTGGTATCGTAGTATTGATTTGTTGTGCGGTATTACTAAGAAAACCAAATTTAAATTTAATTTTATTCGCCTTTCTTGGTTCCTTACCTATTAATATTTTATTACTACTTTCCTTCCCCAATATGAATTATTTTGTTAGAGCATTTTGGGTGATAATTAGTGCTTTATTAATTGGAATTATAGGCAGTAAAGGACAGATCAATAATGTCTTAATGTTATTTCAGCCAGCAAATTATTTAAGTCGAAATTGGGGGTGGGTATTGGCTTTAAGTTTAGTTTTTATTCATTTTCTTTTTCATTAATTTTATTTTTTTTAAATATTTTTAATATCCTATATTTACTCAAATCAAAAGAAGCTAATACATTAAAATTTAAAACATGAACTTTATCTACAGTCCCTAGATCAAGTTCAAATTAAACCTAATATATAAACTGTGTTCTTAAATTTAAGAAAAAGTATAAAAAAAACACTGCAACAAAATATCTTAGATGAACGTAAAGATATTTTACATGTCTTGGTAGATTATATTGATGAAAAATATTCAAAAGGACAAAGGGTTAGTCTAAATTTTATATGTACGCATAATTCGAGACGAAGTCAATTTGCTCAGATCTGGGCGCATACAGCTGCTGCTTATTATAATTTAAAAGTATCTTGTTATTCTGGTGGGATTCAGGTAACCGCTTTTGATCAACGTGCCGTTGCTTCAATTATAAGAAGTGGGTTTAAAGTTCACAAAGAGGGAGATTATAATCCCATTCATTATATTTCGTATGAGAAAGATGTGAAATCTAGATTAAAATGCTTTTCGAAATTATATGCAGATCCAGTAAATAAAAGTGATTCATTTGCTGCGATTATGACTTGCTCAAGTGCTGACAGAAAATGTCCTTTAATTAAGGGGGCTCAAAGACGAATTTCTATTCAATATGAGGATCCCAAAGTGTTTGATGGCACTCCTGATGAAATGAATAAATATGATGAAAGATCACTTCAGATTGCGTCAGAACTTTTTTATGTCTTTAGAAAAGTAAATACTAAGTATCGTTTTTAAAATATTAATTACTATGATATCTTATAATGAATATAAATATCTCATTATATTTGGATGTAATTAATCATAAATCAAATAAAAATGAAAAATATTTTATTAGCAATAACTTTATTAATAACTTCTCATGTATTTTCCCAAAATATAGCTTTTGACTTTGCATTTATAGATGCTGAAAATATTGGTGATTACGACCAAAATTTAAAAACAAAGTTTCAAAGAATAAATCAAAATTTTATTGATGATGGAAGAATATTAGGATGGCATGTTTGGAAGGTAATTAATGGTGCTCAAACTCCATTTACTCATCTGGCTGTTTCAGTATATGATTTAGATAAAATGGATGAAGATTATACTCCAAAAAAATGGACAGAGGAATTTACAGACATGACTGAAGCAGAACTCAGAGGTTGGTTTTCGAAAAATAATGAAAATCGAAAAATAGTTTTCGAAACTCAAATGGTTAATGTTGCAGAAGTTTTGCAAGAAGGTGTAACTACATATCCTGATATTGCAGTTATGAATTTGATGAGCGTAAAACATGGTAAATACAAGGCTTATGAGGATCTTGAAAAGGCTGGTACAAAATCTATTGCTAAAGGTTCTCCTCGTAAAGGCTGGAGCATAGCAAAACGAATAGATAGAATTGGCACTGACCTGTCTTGGACTCATTTCACAGTTGACTGGTTTGATAAATATTCTGATTTCTTGAAATTAGGCGCCAGAACTTCATGGAATGCCGATAAGGGATATCAAAATATGATGAAACTGCGTGATCTGACAAATCGAATTGTACTTAAAAAATTTATTTTTATAAATAAAGAATAAAAATCTAATTGCAGAATATCTTTTCCCATGGGAATTGATGTTCTGCTCCTATCATTTGAGATTTCTTTTTATAAATTCAATAGGAGTTTCTTGATAGGCCCCTGAATATTCCAATCCTACCTCAATTGCTTTTTTACGCAAAAAATCAGCATGCTTATAGCTGTGAAATAAAACATTAAAATCAATATTATTCTCTGCATCGATAACTTTGTCTTCGTATACTGGATTGAATATGTATAAAGGAGGGTCATTTACATCCATCTGACTTCGGTAATCTAAAATCTCTGATTTTTCTTTTGTTGGCTCTCCATTATAAAAGTCTACAAAAAGGTCTTGAAGGTCATCAGAAGTTGTTCTAAGTTCATCTAATGAAAAATCTGGGAAAAGTTGTTCCCATTGATATAAATCATAACTACTTTGAGCAATAGAAGCGAATACACCTTTAACTTGACTATTACTTGTCTCCCTAAAACCATTCCATTGAGCTATGCCTGCTCCAGCAGACACTCCAGCTAAAATTAATTTATTATTAGGAATATTTAATGTATCAGCATTGTCTGAAATGAAATTTATAACAGCTGTACCATCCTCTAATGAAGCAATTACTCCTTGAGAATCAGAATCATTTATAAATGTATATTCTGCGTTAATTACTGCAATATTATCATTTAATAGTGAGGAAATTATTTCTTTTACTTCCCCATCGTAAAGATCTTCCTTGGTCCCAAATAAAAAAGCCCCGCCATGGAAAAAAATTACTGTCCCTATTATTTCATCTGATTGTGGAAGTAAAATATCAAGTTGATTTCGTTCTTTTAGACCATAGTCTACATCTTTAAAGAAAAGATAGTCTCCTTCAAAAGGGACTTCACTAGAAGTAATCCCCAGTGCATTTTCTAATTTACTTGTGTTTATGAGGCTTAAGTCACTATTTTTCGAACATCTCAAGGAGATAAGTATTATAGGGATAAGGAAAATTTTGATGATGTATTTATCTTTCATTATTCTTTTTTTTCAAAATTACTCCGGATTTTATAGGTTTGAAAATTTTATTTTCAACTGCTATTTCACCATTAACAATTACATATTCTATTCCCTCTGAATATTGATGTGGATCTTCGTAAGTTGCCTTATCAATTACCTTTTTAGGATCAAATAAAGTTAAGTCTGCCTTATTGCCTTCAGCAATAAATCCACGGTTTTTTAAACCCATTGCTTTAGCAGGCATAAGCGTCATTTTATGAATTGCCTCAGAAAGAGTAATTATCTTACTTTCTCTGACATAATGCCCTAAAACTCTAGGAAAAGTTCCATAGGAACGTGGATGCGGGTGACCATCTCCAATCTTAACTAATCTACCATCAGAAGCTATCATTGTTTTTGGATGTTTCATGATATTAATAACATCAGCTTCATCCATAGCATGAAAAATACAACTGGCACCACCATTAATTTGAGCTTGAATTACTAGTTCCGCACCATTATCAGTTGTCGGTTTAAGATCTTTTTGTTCACACCAATATTTTAAGGTTCGTCCCTCTAGTTGTGGCATCCATTTTACTTTAGCAAACTGAATTCGACCTAAATCTTCACCTCCACGATCATTCAAAATATTGAATACTATACCCTTTTTTATACTGTCTTTAAGTTTTGAATTCTTTAATCTTTTTTTAAATGCATCGTCTCCGCCAGCTCTCGCCCAACTAGGAATTAAAACTGATATCCCAGTTTGACTAGCGTTGTATGGATACTGATCAATTTTTATGTCTAAACCCTTTTTTAATGCTGCATCAACTAAAGCTAAAGTTTCATTACTTTTTCCCCACATGGGCTTTCCAATAACTTTATGATGAGTCAAAATGACAGGGATATTTGCTTTTTCAGATATAGTTATGGCCTCTTTAACTGATGAGATAACATCTAATCCTTCATCTCTCAAATGAGAAGTATAAATCCCCCCTTGTTTTGATACCTCTTTGGAAAGCTCTATTAATTCATCAACTTTAGAAAAACTTCCAGGTAAATATTTTAACCCTGTTGAGATCCCAAAAGCACCCTCTGCCATCGATTTGGAAACAATTTTTTTCATTTGATCTAATTCTACCTGGGTAGGTTCACGATCATCTAATTTCATAACATTTTGTCTTACACTATTGTGTCCAACCAAGAAACCAACATTCATGCCTACTCCAAGCTGAGCTAAACTGTCCAAATAAATGTCAAAAGGTAAAGGGCCTCTTCCATCTGGACCGCCCAGGCTAGTTGTCACCCCTTGTCGAAGATGACTCTCGCAATCCAAAAGGTCAAAAATTGGTTCTAAATGGGCATGTAAGTCTATGAACCCCGGGGAAACAACTAATCCAGCCGCATCAATAACTACATCTGCATTTTCACTAGCTAAACTACCAAGGATTACTATTTCATCTCCTTTAATCCCAATATCCAATTGAGCTGGATTGTCAAGACTACCGTCATAGACAGTACCATTTAAAATTATCAAATCGTATAAATTAGCTTCATTACAACTAATAAAAAAGATAAGTAAAAAAAGGGCTTTAGATAATATTTTCATATCTCATGAAATACGTTTTAAAATTAAAAAATAAATACTTAGTCAGGGTATTTATATTTTCTTTTTAGAAAACTTCTTTGAAGATGCTAAATTAAATAAATGGGTTTTTTTATATTGTAATCTAATCCTTAATTTATCAAAGATACTTCCACAAAAGGTTCATATGTCAATATATTTCTTCTAATCCTTTCAGGAGAGTTAATCTTTATACTGCCATATTTTTTACCACGGGTTTTTCGCCCTACATTTTTAGCAGTTTTTGATTTAAATAATCTTGAATTAGGTAGTTTGTTTTCAGTTTATGGAACAGTAGCTATATTTTCATATATTTTTGGTGGTACTTTTGCAGATAAATTTTTACCCAGAAAACTTATAGCTGCCTCACTTATACTTACCTCACTTGGAGGTATCGTCCTTCTAAACTATCCTAGCTTTCTCGTTTTAGAAGTTCTATATGGATACTGGGGTTTCACTACTGTATTTCTTTTTTGGAGTGCGATGATAAAAGGAACTCGTATTTGGGGAGGGAGTCAGAATCAGGGACAAGCTTTTGGTTTATTAGACGGGGGAAGAGGACTTACTGCAGCACTTATGGGTAGCACAGGAGTTGTTATTTTTTCATTTTTCATGCCAGAAAATGTTATTTCTTCAAGTTTAAAAGAGCGTCAGGATGCATTTCAGGTTGTCATTTTATTTTCTTCAATTATGGTTGCCATAGTGGGAGTGTTAGTGTATTTTTTTATGAATACGAAAAATGAAAAAGGAGCATTTAATACTGAGAATAAAAATTCATTTGAAAATATTATAGCAGTTTTAAAGTTAGAAACAGTCTGGTTATTGATGATAATTATTCTTTGTGCTTATTTTGGTTATAAGGTTACAGATATTTATTCATTGTACGCTGCTGATGTCATGGGGTATGACGAGGTGAATTCTGCAAATGTTAGCTCAATTCAACTTTACCTTAGACCAATTGCATGTTTTTCTATAGGCTTTTTAGCTGACAGATCAAATGGGATTTCTTGGATAAAAAAAGGTTTTTTTGTGACGATTATTGGATCATTATTTTTCGCCAGTGGAATATTAATAGCGGGACAGCATATACTATTTTTTATTTCTTTAACAATTTTAGCTCTTGGTACTTATGCTGTGAGAGCACTTTATTATGCAATTCTTAAGGAAGGTAATATTTCATTAGCATTAACTGGAACTACGGTAGGTGTTATTTCTCTAACAGGATATACTCCTGACATATTTGCTGGTCCCCTTATGGGTTACTATTTAGACAGATTCCCAGGAATTGAAGGTCATCAGATTGTTTTTGGTTTTCTTACAATTTTTTCAATGATAGGCTTGATCGCTTCGTTTCGTTTTGCCCATATTACTAGAAAGTAAACTAAATATTTTACCAATCCTCACTTTTAATATCATCAAGAACTTTTTTGTAAATAGACTGAAAAAACAGGGTAGAGTAGTCTTTTAAAGTTTCTTGATATTTACGAACAACTTTTGGTTGAGAAAGAATATAGATTTCTTTTTTCTTTTTACTAGTCATGTCATAAAAATCCTGACTCATCTCTATTCTTGCTTTATCCATAATTTTTTCTAATTCATCAGTTTTAAAATCCATTTTAGCGGAAAAAGGAAGTTTATATTCTGCAAGTTGAGAATCAGAATATTTACCGTCTTCATATATCATTTGAATACGATATTTTTCTTCCCTTACCTCAATAATAAGAGTATAATCGTGGCTATAATCAATATAGTCAGTAAGCTCTGAATTATTAGGATTCATTAATTTATATGCATCAAGAACTGGTACTAATGCTAGAGCTTTAATAACCATTCGTTTTGATTCGTCATCTTTAAATTTGATTACATCATCTGCATCCTGGTAAATTAGTGCAATTGCATAATTTAATTTTGAGAAAATCTGTTTTGCATCAATTCCTCTTACTTCATAGACTTGAGAGATTTTATTGTCCTCTATAGTTTGAGAAAAAATAGGGGTACAAGTAAAGAATAACAATAAATATGATAGAATTTTTTTCATGACTAAATATAGCACTTCAAAATTATCTTTTTTAAACTCTTAAACTAGATATTTTATGATTTTTTAAATATGGAGAAAACACTAAATTTTTAAATTAAATAGATTTTTGTATATTTATGATGCCAGCAAACCACCAAATTCATGATTTTTAGAATTTTACTTTATTGATCTATAAGATCTTTAAAGGGCATAATTAAAAATTAAATTTTTTACTAATATGGAAATTTTAGAAACTAAAGAACCTAAGTTGAAAATTAGAGACAATCGATCTGGCTGCCCAATTAGTACTTGTCTTGAAATTATAGGTGATAATTGGTCGTTAATTTTAATTCGGGATCTTTTTTTTGAGCGCACAACTTTTTCAGAATTCATAAATTCTCCTGAAAAAATTTCAAGCAATATTTTGTCTGCTAGAATTAATAAACTTCAGAAGTATAATTTAATCGAATATCGATTACATCCGCAAAACAGAAAGGTGAAACAATATTATCTAACCAAATCAGGAATTGAGCTTTACCCTTTAATTTATGATTTATTTATTTGGAGTAAAAACCACCTTGATCTGGAATATCTCCCTATAGGTGATGATTGGTATCAAAAAAATGAAAAGCGAGATAGGAAAAAGTCCATTGATGATACTGTTTTGTCATATAAAAAATTCAAAAAGAAACTTCTAAGTGCATAGCCCCCAAAACTTTAGTTAAAGAACCTGTATAATTACTTTCTGCTTTTAAATATATTTGTTAGATATGTCAGGTTCACTAACACAACTTATCGACGCTGAAAATAAAGCAGAAAGACTTTTTCTGGAAATAGAGAATAGAAATATTATACACTCTGGAAAAACTGAAAAAGAAATAAATAACGAGATCTATTCTTTGGCGTTTGATTTATTTGGTATAAAAAAATATTGGCATAAAAGAATAGTTAGATCAGGAGCTAATACTTTATTTCCATATGATGAAAATCCAAAAAATTTATTAGTTGAAGAAGACGATATTCTGTTTATTGATTTTGGACCAATTTTCGATGAATGGGAAGCTGATTATGGAAGAACATATGTGATCGGTCAAGATCCATCAAAACACAGGTTAGTAAGAGATATCGAAAAGGCATGGCATAATGCAAATATATTTTATCACTCAAAAAAGGATATATCTGGAAAAGAACTTTACTCTTATTGTTGTAATTTGGCAAAAGAGATGGGTTGGGAATTTGGAGGTTCAATAGCTGGTCATTTAATTGGACACTTTCCTCATGAAAAATTAGAAAAAGAGGATAAAACAAATTATATACATCCAAAAAATCCAATAAATATGAATGCACCAGATAGAAATGGAAATGTTAGACATTGGATCTTAGAAATTCATTTTGTGGATAAAAAACTAAAAATAGGTGGATTTTTTGAACAATTGCTTATTAAAAAATAATTTCAAAAACACTTCTACTTGGATTAATATCTCGTAATGATTTTTTATTAGATATTAGAGATTTACGTTTAACAATTGGCCTGTGATTTGAATCAACTGAAGCTCAGCAAGCTTCGCTTGGTATTTTGCAATAGTTCTCTGATTTTGGGCATTTGTCAAATTAATCTGTGCTTGCCTAAACTCGATCGCTGTAATTGATCCAAGTTTATATTGAGCTTGAGAACGATTAAAGTTATAGGTGGCAGTTTCTACCTGCTTCTTTTGAATTTTAAAAATCTCTTTTGTATTCTTAAAATTTTGAATACCATTTGTAATATCACGATTAAAACTT
>MDTB01178891.1_pt1 | contig 16134 bp, 18 predicted proteins | sample 811161 | NCBI WGS metagenome assembly MDTB01 (sample SAMN05326650, study PRJNA326480) | marine metagenome | isolation source: seawater | place: Mediterranean Sea | collected 2009 | reverse complement strand
GTTCGTCTATCGGCTAGGACGCCAGGTTTTCATCCTGGTAAGAGGGGTTCGATTCCCCTACGGGCTACAAAAATTTAAAATTATGGCAAATCATAAATCAGCTATTAAAAGAATTAGAAGTAGCGAAGAAAAAAAACAAAGAAATAAATACCAGCACAAGACTGCTAGAACTGCTATGAAAAAATTCTTTGAGATTAATAAAAAGAAAGAAGCTGCAAAAGAATTACCACATTTAAACTCAATGATTGATAAGCTGGCTAAGAATAATATCATTCATTATAAAAAGGCTGCTAATTTAAAATCAAACTTTGCAAAGCACGCTGACAGTTTAAAAAAATAAAAACTCTCATTGCATGTCACTAATTATAATCTTTTAGCGTTTCAAGCATAAAAGATTTTGAAAATGAAAATGCCTTTTCACGGCTTTCATGATTACCTCCTAAATTTACACCTCTTTTTACACAAAACAGAAACCCAATTTTCTGCATTAAAGGAGAAGACATTGGCAAATTAAAATAGTTCATTAAAACATCTCCGTAAGAATTTAATTTAAATAAACAATTTTTAAAGCTATAGCCTTTTTCATTAAATGTGACAGGATCTTTACTGTCAAAAGAATGATGTGAATTTGGATATATTGTTAAATTAATATTGGAATTTTCTGAAATTTTATTTACAAAATAATCACATGCCTTAGCAGGTGTCCAATTGTCTAGTTCTCCTATTAAAATATGAATTGGGGAGTCAGTAAATTCAGTATTTTCTAAATCAAAAAAACAAGGAGGATAAAAAGATAGATGTGATGCAAATTTTAAGTCGTTAGAAATGGCTTTCACTATTGGCTTCCCCCCTGAAAACAAAGCTACGGCACCTCCCAAACTCCAACCAGTGATCGAAACCTTATTTTTGTCAATATTTGGGTGATCTGCTAGCTCTTTAAATGCTCTATATGCATCTAAAATAATCGTTGCAGTGGTTACCTCAATTTGTGAACCAACAGTTGAGGATATGTTTCTGCTTTTAAAACTATTTAGTTCAAATGTTGCAAAACCATTTTCTTGGTACATTTCCATATATTCGTGGTGATGCTCTCTCCAACCTAAACTGCCTGCTACTCCAATAATTAAGGGATATTTTTTGCTTTGTTCCAATGAATCGTTTGGCAACGTAAGCTTTCCAAAAACCCGTTGAAACTTCTGCCTTTCTAAGTCTGTGATTAAATCACTAAGCGCAAATGGATTAGCACTATTGAAAGTTATATTTTCAATTTTTTGAGCATTTGCATCAATAAAAATCAAGCATAAAAGAGTAATAATTAACCTCACAATTTAATTAATGGTTAAAATATTTAACCATTCATTGAAATAAGAAATTCTTCATTACTTAGAGTTTGTTTAAATCTATCATTTATGAATTCCATTGCTTCCACCGGGTTCATATCCGCAAGATACTTTCTCATAACCCACATTCTTTGAACAGTTTTTTCATCTAAAAGTAAATCATCTCTTCTCGTGCTAGATGATGTTAGATCGATAGCAGGAAATATTCTTCTATTAGAAATATTTCTGTCAAGTTGAAGTTCCATATTACCAGTTCCTTTAAATTCTTCAAAAATAACTTCATCCATTTTAGATCCTGTTTCAGTGAGTGCTGTGGCAATAATAGATAGAGAACCACCATTTTCAATATTTCTTGCAGCTCCAAAAAATCTCTTAGGTTTATGTAATGCATTTGCATCAACACCACCACTTAAAATTTTTCCGGAAGCAGGCTGTACGGTATTGTATGCTCTCGCAAGTCTAGTAATCGAATCAAGTAAAATCACAACATCATATCCACATTCAACTAATCTTTTAGCTTTTTCAAGAACGATGTTTGCTATTCTTACATGTTCATTAGCTTCTTTATCAAAGGTTGAAGCAATAACTTCCCCCTTGACATTTCTTTGCATGTCAGTAACTTCCTCCGGTCTTTCATCTATTAATAGTATAAGTTGATATACTTCTGGATGATTTGCAGCAATAGCATTAGCAACATCTTTTAAAAGCATGGTTTTACCAGTTTTTGGTTGAGAGACGATCATACCTCTTTGACCTTTTCCAATTGGAGAAAATAAATCAATTACTCTTGTTGAAATGGTATTGTTTTTGTCAGATAAGTTAAATTTTTCATCTGGGAATAAAGGCGTGAGATGCTCAAAGGAAACACGGTCTCGGACTATTTTTGGGTCAAGTCCATTTATTTTATTTACCTGAATTAAAGGAAAATATTTCTCACCTTCCTTTGGAGGTCTTACATTCCCAAGTATAGTATCACCTTTCTTTAGACCAAATAACCTAATTTGAGACTGAGAAACATAAATATCATCTGGAGAAGAAAGATAGTGATAATCAGAAGATCTTAGAAAACCATAGCCATCTTGCATTATATCTAAAACTCCCTCACTTTCAATAATTGCATCAAATTCAAAATCAGGTTCTTTGTATCTGTTTCGGGTGTCTCTGTTGCCATTTGGTTCACTTTTTGGCTTGTGGTTTCTGTGATCTCTTTGTTGATTATGGGTTTTTTTATCATGCCTTACATTTTCATTATCCTTTGACCTTTTATCATTTTGATCATTTTTCTTTGATTTGGTTTTTGGATTAAACTTAGGTTTTGATGGACCTTTTCTGTTATCCTCCTTTTCATCAGGATTAGATGCTTGATGATCTAATATTTTATATACTAAATCTAATTTTTTTAGAGTTTTGTATTTTGAGATTTTTAATTCTTCTGCTATCTCTTGTAACTCAGCTAGTTTTTTCTCTTTTAATTTTGATATTTCAAACATAGTTTTTTGTTAATTTTTTTTGAAAATTCGCTAATAGGAGCGTTTAAATATTTTAGGAATAAGGTCTTTGAAGTTGTAGATTTCTCTCTAATGGAGTAAAATCTGTTACAATTATACAACATTATTTTAAATTCACCCTATTTTTTTTTTATTTCTAGTAAATTTGTTTAGTAATAAACTAAAATATGATTCAGAGAATTCAAACCCTTTATTTATTATTAGCTTCTGTTTTTTTCTTTTGCTACTGGTTTTTTGGATTAAAATGGTATCAGTTTGGTTTTAGGATACTGCAAGATAATTTTAGTCATGATTTTTTTATTAACTCTCCAATTCCAGAGTTAATTTTAAATATTACATCAATTATACCATTGTTAATAGCAATTATCTGTGTAATCTCTATTTTCATATTCAAATATAGAAATAAACAAATTTTAATTTGTAAAATTTCTCTTTATCTAAGCATGTTCATGTCTCTTTACACATTGTTTTATTTTTATTTTGCATTAGAAGGTTTAGTATCAATAATGCCATCTAAAATCCTTGAAATTTTAATGTATTTAGCAATTGTGAATCCATTTGTGTGTAGTTACTTAATTTATCTTGCTGTAAAGTCTATAAGTAATGATAGTGAATTAGTTGAGTCTCTGAACAGAATTAGATAATTATCTATCAAATTCAATGATTTCTAAATTTTCAATTTTACCCTTATCTATTTCAAATCTTACCATAGTTCTTTTGTTATGAAACCCATGTTTTCCGATTGCTCCAGGATTAATATGTAGAAGATTGTGTTTTTTATCATTTATTATTTTTAAAATATGAGAATGCCCACAAATTAATAAATCTACATTTTCAGAATTTAAACTATCGGACACTCTTTTATTATAATGACCCGGATAACCACCAATATGTGTTATCCACACTTTAATATTTTCACAATTAAATTTACAGTCAATAGGAAAAGCTTTTCTTATTTCATGGTTGTCAATATTTCCATAAACCCCTTTGATGGGTTTTACCTTTCTGATTTCATCAATTACATCAAAACTCCCAATATCTCCCGCATGCCATACTTCATCTACCGATTGACAATAGGATAATATTTTATCATCAATATATCCATGAGTGTCTGATATTAGAAGAATCTTTTTCAAATTAATTTTAAATAATTATTAAGTATATATTTGTTAAACAAATTTACAAATAGATTGAGATACTTTATTGAACTTTCTTATAATGGCTCAGATTTTCATGGTTGGCAAAGTCAACCAAATGCAATTACTGTTCAAGAAACCATTGAGAATTCATTACAATTACTTTTAAAAAACAAAGAGTTAAAAATAGTTGGGGCAGGTAGGACAGATTCTGGAGTTCACGCTATGCAGATGTTTGCACATTTTGACTATGATCAAAATTTGGAGTTCAATAATTTAATTTTTAAGCTAAATTCATTCCTCGGTAAGAATATATTTATTAAGGATTTAAAAAAGGTTTCCTTTAAAGCACATGCAAGGTTTGATGCCACACTCAGAGAATATAAATACTTCATTACAAGGGTTAGAGATGTTTACAACTTTAACACAAAATTTTATTTTCCAAAGGATTTAGATTTTAATGAAATGGACAAGGCAATTAATATTATTAAAGCAAATAAAAATTTCAAATCCTTTTGCAGATCAAAAACTGATGTTACAAATTATGAATGCAAAATATACGATTTTAATTATGAGATGATTAATTCAGAACTGATATTTTCGATTAGTTCAAATAGGTTTTTAAGAAATATGGTTCGATCTATTATCGGAACAATTTTAGAAATCGGCCAATTAAAGACTACCATTAGTGATTTAAAAAAAATCATTAATAAATCTGATAGAATTTATGCAGGGCCCTCTGTCCCTGCTCACGGATTATTTCTTACTAAGGTTGAATATCCAGAAAATATATTTATAAAATGAATAGTAAAACAAAAGTATATAATTTCAAGCTTTTTAGAAGACTATTGTCTTATGTTAATCCTTATAAGCATATCTTTGCATTATCCATAATCTCTGTTTTTGGACTCTCAATTTTTGGTGCTCTAAGACCAGTTGTATTAGAAAAAATTGTAGATGAAAATCTTACCGCTTCTAACTATGAATTTTTTCTTGAGTATATATTTATAATGGTTGCTTTATTAGTACTTGAAGTGGTAAGTAATTACTCATTTATTTTTAATGCAGGTATACTTGGTCAGTCTCTTGTTAGAGATATTAGGGTTAAACTATTTGATCACATTCAGGGTTTTAAAATGAAATATTATGATAAATCATCTGTTGGAATTCTAATTACTAGAACTGTTACGGATTTAGAGAGAATCGCAGATATTTTTGGGCAGGGTCTTTTTATGATTATAAGTGATGTACTCAAAATGCTAATCGTAGCAACTGTAATGATGTACATGAACTGGGAGCTAAGTTTAATTGTATTTATTTCATTACCATTTATTTTACTTGCAACTAAGATTTTCCAAAAATATATGAAGCTTGCATTTGATGAAGTTAGAAATGAAGTGGCTAATTTAAATTCATTCGTTCAGGAGAGAGTCACAGGCATGAGCGTTTTACAACTTTTTGCTAGAGAAAAAATTGAATTTGAAAAATTTAAACAAATTAATGAGCGTCATAAAAAAGCTTGGCTAAAAACAGTTTGGTATAATTCTATCTTTTTTCCTGTGGCAGAGATTTTTTCATCATTAACCCTTGGATTAGTCGTTTGGTATGGGGGAATGAATACCATTTTAGATAATACAGCTTCTATTGGAGAACTAACAGCATTCATCATGATGGTTCCTATGTTGTTTAGACCATTGAATCAGATAGCAAATAAATTTAACACCTTACTTATGGGAATGGTAGCAGCTGAAAGAGTGTTTAATGTTTTAGATGAAAAATCATTTATCCGTGATAAGGGATCAAATATTGCTGACGAAATTTTGGGTAAAATAAATTATGAAAATGTTAATTTCTCTTATAATCAGGGAGAAAAAGTTATTGATGACTTTAACTTGGAAATAAATCCTGGATCAAAAAACGCTATAGTAGGAGCAACAGGGTCAGGAAAATCAACAATTATTAAACTACTAAATAGATTTTATGAGTTGGATTCTGGATCAATATATATAGATAATGTTAATATTGAAGATTATTCAATTTCATCATTAAGAAAAAATATTGGTTTTGTTTCTCAAGATGTACATCTTTTTTCAGATACAATATTAAACAATATTACTTTACAAAATAGCAATGTGTCCTTTTTAAGAGTTAAGCAAGCTGCTAAAGACATTGAATTAGACGATTTTATTAGTTCATTACCAAACGGATATAATTACAATGTTAAAGAAAGGGGAGTAGGTTTGTCAACTGGTCAAAGGCAACTAATTTCTTTTTTGCGTGCTTATATAAAAAACCCTCAAATTTTAGTTCTTGATGAAGCTACTTCTTCGATTGATACAGATTCAGAATTATTAATTCAAAAGGCCACAGAAAAAATCACACAAAACAGAACATCTATAATTATTGCACACAGATTAAGCACAATTATGAGGGCAGATAAAATAATAGTCATGAATGCAGGTAAAATTGTTGAGTCTGGAACACACGACCAGTTAATGAAAAACATCAATGGGCACTATCAAAAATTATATTACGCTCAATTAAAAAAAGAAAAACATTTGTTTGCCTAAGACATGTCTTTTTCGAGCAATTTTACAAGTTCTTCTTCAGAGCTAAATCGAATAAATCCGCCGTTCTTAATGTAAGAAATATTTCCATTTTCTTCCGAAACAACTAATGCAACTGCATCCGTTTTTTCTGTAATACTCACGGCAGCTCTATGTCTAAGACCATACTTACTAGAAATTTTTGTTTCATTATTAATTGGTAAAACAACTCTGGTAGCTCTTATAATATTATTAGAAATAATTATTGCTCCATCATGAAGTGGACTATTTTTAAAAAATATGCTTTCCAAGATTGGTTGAGTAACAGTTATATTCATTTCGTCACCTGAATTTTCTAGAAAATTTAGATTATTACTCCTTTCTATTACTATCAGAACCCCAGTCTTTGTTTCACTCATGTTATAACATGCGGAAATAACTGATTTAATATCTGTTGTGTCTCTTTCAAGCTTTTGATTTTTAAAAAACTTAAGTTTTTCAAAAAATGACCCCTTCTTGGAAATATTAGCCGAACCAACCATCAATAAAAATTTTCTAATTTCGGGTTGAAAAACAACGATCAATGCTATAATACCTACACTCATAAACCCCCCAATTATGCTAGAAAGCAATTCCATTTCGAGAAGAACAGTTCCTCTCCAAAGGATATAAATTAAAATAATCCCAGTAAATATATTAATAGCTACAGTTCCCTTTAATAGTTTATATGCATAATAAAGTAGAGTTGCGACTAGGATTATGTCTAGGACGTCTACTATCGAAAAATTGAGTATCTCTCTGAAAAAATCCATAATTAGTTTGTACAAATATAGGATTAAAATATTTTAGCCATTTAATTGCTTAAATATTTTGACGCATTCAACAGCCTCTTTAACATCATGAGTTCTTAAAATATTTGCACCCTTCATTAAAGATATTGTATGTACTACTGACGATCCATTTAGCGCGTTTTTGGGTGTTGTATTTAGAGTTTTATATATCATAGATTTTCTTGAAACTCCAACAATTATGGGTCTTTGCAATTGTTTTAAGAAATCAAGATTATTTAATAACTCGTAATTCTGATTTGTAGTTTTTGAAAACCCAAAACCTGGATCAATAATTATATCGTTAATACCAGCTGCCTTAGCCAAAGCAATCCTGTCTGAAAAATATTTGCAAATGTCTTTTATTACGTCATCATAAAGGGTATTATTCATCATATTTGACGGGTTTCCTCTCATGTGCATCAAAATATAGGGAACCTTATATTTTGAAACAGTTTTAAACATTTTAGAATCTAAATTACCACCTGAAATATCATTAACTAAATCAGCTCCAGATATTATTGACTCTCCAGCAACTTCACTTCTAAATGTGTCAATAGATACAATTATGCTAGGGTATTTTTCCTTTATTAATTTGATAGTTGGAATTACCCGATCTAATTCGTTTTTCACACTAATATCCTTTGCTCCGGGGCGTGAACTGTAACCACCAACATCAATTATTTCTGCACCAGAAATAATCATTTTTTCAACTTGTTTTAGAATTTTGTCCTTCGAGTTATATTTTCCACCATCGTAAAAGGAATCAGGTGTAATATTAAGAATTCCCATTATTTTTGGAAAAGAAAAATCCAAAAGCTTTCCTTTAATATTTATAGTCATTTAATGATGTTCAAAAATTTAAAGATGTTTGTTTGATCGTTAAAGATATTTAATCGAAATTTACGTAAAATTAACCCTAATTATGCAAAAAACCTTAAAGCAATATGATAATGTTACATCCGTATGTAAATCGCTTTTTAAAAAAAAATTGTATGATTATGGAAGTGCTTGGAGAGTTTTAAGATTATCGTCACTAACAGATCAAATTTTTATTAAGGCTCAACGCATTAGAGGCCTTCAAAAAAATTCAATACAAAAAGTTGATGAAAGTCAATCAGATGAGTTCATTGGAATAATAAATTATTCAATAATGGCTCTAATTCAAATCGAAAAAGGTGTTTCTGAAATTCCCGATTTAAATGCAAAAGAATGTATCGCTCTTTACGACAAAATGGTTAGTAAAACAAGAGAATTAATGATGAATAAAAATCATGATTATGGTGAAGCTTGGCGTGAGATGAGGGTTAGCTCTCTTACTGATCTTATTCTTCAAAAACTTTTAAGGATTAAACAAATTGAAGATAATAAAGGAAATACTCTTGTTAGTGAGGGGATTGATGCCAATTACACAGATATAATTAATTATGCAATTTTTGCGTTAATACATTTAAAAATATGACCAAAATTATTTTTCACATCTTTAGGTATTTTGTAGGAGGATTATTTATTTTTTCCGGTTTAATAAAACTTAATGACCCTATTGGTTTTTCTTTTAAACTAGAGGAATATTTCGGCCCAACTGTTTTTAATTTAGATTTTTTAATTCCCATTGTACTACCAATGGCAATATTCATTGTCATTTTTGAAGTTATCCTTGGAATATTTTTAATCATTGGTTTCAAAAGAGAATTTACCCTTTGGAGTTTATTATTAATGATTCTGTTTTTCACTTTTTTAACTTGGTACTCAGCATATTTTAATAAGGTTACAGATTGCGGATGTTTTGGTGATGCGATAAAGCTAACTCCCTGGGAGTCATTTTCAAAAGATGTTGTCTTACTTGTGATGATTTCATTCTTATATTTAAAAAAGGATTTACTATATCCAATACTAAACTCAAAGTTTCAAAAATTAGTAATCGCTTTTTCACTGTTTCTATGTTTCTACATTGCCTATTATGTATTAAACCACCTTCCAATAATGGATTTTAGAGCATATAAGATTGGAGATAATTTACTTGAAAACATGACAATACCTATAGATGCTCCAAAGGACATTTACGAATATGAGTGGCTATTTAATGATTTGGGTGAAGAAAAAAAATATGTTACAAACGGAGAATATCCAAATGTGAAAGGAGATTTTGTTGCAGTTCAAACAAAACTTATTCAGAAGGGTTATGAGCCATCCATATATGATTTTTCGATTGAAGTTGATGGTAATAACATAACAGAAGAACTACTTAGCGAAGAAAAATTACTTCTTTATGTCTCATATAATCTTGAAAAATTTTCAACCAATGCAATTGAAAATATGCGCTCATCTGCAGAAATAGCAAAAAGTAAAGGTTATAAAATAATTGGTTTGACAGCTTCATCATCCGATGATAGAAGTGTTTTTATAAAAACACATGATTTATTCTTTGATTTCTATACTTGTGATGAAACAGCACTGAAAACCGTTGTAAGATCCAATCCGGGGGCTATTGTCCTAAATTACGGAAATGTGATTGATAAAAAACATTATAAAGATTTCTCTGATTTAAATTTTGATTAATTGCTGAAATATATTTTAGATAAGATTTTTTACTCCATTATTACCATGTTTGGAGTTGTAACTGTGATATTTTTTCTTTTTAATATATTACCTGGGGATCCCGCTCAAATGATGCTCGGTCAAAACGAAAACTCGGAGCAACTTAAAATTGTAAAAAAAAAATACGGATTTGATAAGCCGTTAACGAAACAATATTTACTCTATTTAAACGATCTTTCTCCAATATCAATTCACTCAAAAAATGAGCAAGATTATTCTTTTTTTGGTCAAAAATACACTGGAATTCAATTATTAAATTTCAGTAGATTAACTTTAAATTTTAAATATCCATATCTAAGAACATCCTTTGTAAACCAAGGGAAAAAGGTTTCTGAAATTATTGGTGAGACTCTTCCAAATACATTTATTTTAGCATTTTCAGCGATCATCATAGCTGTTATTTTTGGTCTGGTTTTGGGAATAATATCAGCTCTAAATAAAGGCAATTACATTGATATATTAATTCAGTTACTTTCCACAATAGGTATGAGTGTCCCTTCTTTTTTCAGTGCTATAATTTTTGCATGGATTTTTGGTTTTGTTCTTAAAGACCTAACAGGTTTAGAAATGACAGGTAGTTTGTATGAACTTGATGACTACGGCGAAACATATAACTTAAGATTAAAAAATTTAATATTACCTTCAATCGTTCTTGGAATAAGGCCATTGGCTGTTATTACTCAGCTGGTCAGAAACGAATTGCTGGATGTTTTAACTCAAGATTATATCAGAACTGCAAAGGCTAAAGGTTTGTCTAAATTTTATACAATTAAAGATCATGCTTTAAAAAATGCTTTAAATCCTGTAGTAACTGTAATTTCAGGTTGGTTTGCATCTCTTTTAGCTGGAGCTGTATTTGTTGAATTTATATTTGGTTGGAATGGAATTGGAAAAGAAATTGTTAATGCTTTAAATCTTCTTGATATGCCTGTAATAATGGGTTCGGTGTTAGTTATTGCATTTATGTTTATATTGATAAATATATTGGTAGATATTATATATGTAAAATTAGACCCAAGGATAAAAATTGATTAAAATGAATAGAAAAAAAATGGTTGCCGGTAACTGGAAAATGAACATGACTAATGATGAGTCGGTTAATTTCATAAATCAGCTCAAATCAACATTAGTAAAAAATGTGGATGTTAAAATTGCACCAAGTTTTACTAACTTATATAATGCAATTTTATTATTAGATTCGTCAGAAATTGAAGTCATTGCTCAAAATATTCACTATGAGGATAAGGGTGCCTTTACAGGAGAAATTTCAGCTGAAATGTTAAAAAATATTGGGGTAAAAACGGTGATCATCGGACACAGCGAAAGAAGAAAATATTTTAATGAAACAGACTCTATATTATCAAAAAAAGTAAAGAAAGCCGTAGACAATTCCTTAAAAGTTATTTTTTGTATTGGTGAAGAGCTTTCTGAAAGGGAAAATGGAAACCATTTTGAGTTGATAAAAAATCAACTAAAAACGGGTCTATTTAATCTAAGTGAACAAGAAATTCAAAATACCGTTATTGCATATGAACCCGTTTGGGCAATAGGTACTGGAAAAACTGCAAATAATTATCAGATTCAAGAAATGCACGAATTCATAAGGCAATTAGTTAAAGATAAATATGGAATTGGTATTTCAGAAAAGATTAGAATCTTATACGGTGGTAGTGTAAAACCAATAAATGCAAAAGATATATTTTCACTTGATGATGTAGATGGTGGGTTGATTGGCGGCGCATCTTTAAACATTTCTGATTTTAATTCTATTGTTCAGGCTGCAAATGGATGATTGCTATCTTTCTGTAAATTTTAAAATCAAACCATCATACGGAATAGAGATCTTGCTAGCCGAGCTTAGCCATTTGGGATTTGAAATGTTTGTAGAAAAACATGATGGGCTTATTGCCTATATTAAAAACTCTGATTTTTCTGATAAACTATTCGATAAAGTAAAAATATTAAATTCAAATGAGTTTAATATTGATTATCAAATTAAACAGGTTAAGAATAAAAACTGGAATGAAGAATGGGAAAAAAATTATGATGCGGTAGATATAAATGAAAATTGTACTGTAAGAGCTCCATTTCATAAGTCATCTAAAAAAAAATTTGATATTATCATAAAGCCTGAGATGAGTTTTGGAACAGGTCATCATGAAACTACTCGATTGATGATTGATTTTTTATTTGAACAAAATTTAAAAAATAAAAAAATATGCGATATCGGATGTGGTACAGGAATTTTATCAATTATTTCTGAAAAAATAGGAGCAAAATCAATTGAGGCGGTTGATATTGATATTAATTGTTTTAAAAATACACTTGATAACATTAAAAGAAACAATTGTTTTAAAATTAAAAGCTGGCACTCTTCTTCTGATGTGCTTGTCGGAAACTTTTACGATGTCATTTTATCAAATATTACCCTGAATAAATTAAAAGTTAATTTTGAAAACTTTAAAAAAATCTCAAACAAGAAAACCATTATGATTTTGAGTGGATTTTATGAAAATGATTTGGCAGTTATTAATAAAATGCTCGAAAAATTAAACTTTAAAATGTCAAGTTATAAGGTCAGAAATAACTGGGCAGCATCTACTTATTTTCGCATGTAGTTTCTTCAATTGTGTTAAAACAATTTTCATTTAAATTACATTTCAATATTCCGTTAAAACCATCAGAAATATTAATCAGGTTCTTTAACCCCATTTTTCTTAAAATGGAAATTGCAATTATTGACCTGTAGCCAGCTGCACAGTGGATATACACTTTCTCATTTTGTAAAATATCATGAGAATTTTCACCCAAATTGCTTAGTGGAATATTGATAGCACCTTCGATGTGTTTGTTTTCAAACTCTGATTTTCTTCGAACATCCAAAACATCAATTTTATTTAATTTTAAAATATCAATAAATTTTTTAGAGGGCATGGTTTCTAAACTTTCAGTTTTATTACCATCTTTGATCCATTTTCTAATTCCACCATCTAAAAAGCCCAAGCAATTGTCAAAACCAATTCTTGATAATCTTGTTATGGCTTCTTTCTCTTTTCCGTTATTACAAACTAAGATTATTGGAGTCTCAATGTTTTTTATTACTTCACCTACCCATGGTGCAAACCTACCTTCTAACCCAATAAAAATGGAATCTTTAATATGCGATTTTATAAAATCTTTGGTGTTTCTAGTGTCTAGAATTGTAATACGTGGATTTTTTACATGTTCTTTTAGTTCCTCTGCTGATATTTTGTTAAGTGAACTTTCTAGGACAGAATCAAAGTCTCTGAAGCCAGATTGATTTAATTTTACATTTGAGGGAAAATAGGCTGGGGGTTCAGGTAAATTTTCTGTTAATTCTTTAACGAATTCGTCTCTATTAAGCTTCCCACTGAGAGCATAATTATTTGCTTTTTGATTTTTTAATGTATCAACCGTTTCTTTCATCATCTTTTTACCACAAGCTGATCCAGCTCCGTGGCCAGGATATACTATAAGATTATCATTTAAAGGTTTAATTTTGGTATTGATAGAGTCATATAGAATTGAAGCCAACTCTTCCTTTGTTGTGTCTTCATATCTTTGAGCTACATCCGGGATTCCTACATCACCAAGAAATAAGGTATCGCCTGTAAATATAGCATGAGGCTCGTTATTTTCATCAAAAATTAGAAATGAGCAGCTTTCCAATGTATGCCCAGGGGTGTGAATAACTTTAATTTTACATTTACCAATTTCAAAAAAATCTCCATCAGATGATATAATACACTTGTAGGAGGGGTTAGCATTTGGCCCATAGACAATTGGTGCATCTGTCATTTTTGATAATGTAATGTGGCCACTTACAAAATCTGCGTGAAAATGAGTTTGGAAAACATATTTAATTTCACATCCCGTTGATTTAGCCATTTTAATATATTGACCTACCTCACGAATGGGGTCAATAACTGCAGCTTCACCATCGCTTGAAATAAAATACGACGCCTGAGATAAGCAGGATGTGTAAATTTGCTCAATTTTCATCAATTGCAAAATTATGAAATAAATAGCATAATTATTCCTCCAACTGCCATACCTTCAACATAAGAAAGCCATAATGCGTCGAAGGTGGATAATTTTAAAGATTTTAACATCTCATCAATTTTTTCCTTGTATGGTCTAGTAAGAAGATACAAGCTACCCGCGATTAATATATATATTGAAATTATTTTCATCTTATAAATTTACAAATCTTTACTAACGAAACTTTTAATATCTTTATTAAAAATAAATAATGTATTCAATTGATTTCGATAATAGTCTGGTTAAAGGGGTTGAATTATTAGATATTAATATGTTAAATCCTCATGAAAAAATTATCGAAAAAAAGAAAACTTTACTTGCAAAATTTATTAAATCTTATGAAAATTATTACATAATATCTTCGATTGTTTGTTGTGATCAGACTTTATTAATTATTGATGGACACCACAGATATTTTGCTATGAAGGAGTTGGGTTTTAAAAAGGTCCCTGTGACACTTATTGATTATCAAAGTGACTCGATAAGAACTGGCAAAAAGAATGCATTAAGTAAAGAATATATAATAAATTTTGGAAAAAGTTCAGATCTTCTTGAGCCAAAGAGCACTGAACATGCCATATATTGCAACAGATCAAAAAACTGGGAGCCAATAATTTTATTGTCCTCGATGTTCAAGATTGAAACAACTGAAATAAAAAATTAAATATGATACTTTCAACAACTGAATTTATACCTGATAAAGAAATTGATAAAATTCTTGGAATAGCAAGAGGATCAACAGTAAGATCACGAAATGCTGCTAGAGATTTAGTTGCCCAACTTAAAAATATAATCGGTGGGGAAATCGAGGAATATACAAAACTACAGGCTTATGCAAGGGAACAAGCCCTGGAAAGATTAACGTCTGATGCAAATAAATTGGGGGCAGATGCGGTTTTGAATATCAGGTTTACAACCTCGGTCATTGCTCAAGGAACCTCAGAAATTTTAGCCTATGGCACTGCAGTCACATTAAAATAATATTTATGCTGAGTACAATATTTTGGATAGTTATAATAATTTTAATCATATATCTCATTATTAACAGAGTCAATCAAACAGATAATGAAAAATTCGACAAACGTGAAAATTAATAAACATGGAAACCTACAAATGCGATAAATGTGGAATGGCGGTTAATGCTAGCTGCGCCTCATGTGATGAGCCACTTAAAAACGATTACCTAAAACTAGATGACGGATCAATGGTTCAGATTTCAATTTGTCCTGAATGTGAAGGAAAGATTAAATCTCCACAATGCTGTGGGGAGGATATGACTTGTTTGATATAGCATTATCCGACATTGAAATAACTATAGTTTTTTATCTTCATTTTTCATAAATTGTAGTTAAAAAACTAGAGACATGCGTAATATATTCTATTTATTTTTCTTGCTTACCAATTTGATTTATTCACAGATGCCCTCAGAGGTTATGCAGGATTTAAACAATTTTGAACCAAGTGAGCTTATTGTTAAGTTAAAGGATAATGTAGATGCAGGGGTTTATTATGAAGAGAATGGTAAGGCTAAGAGTGACTTTAACATTGGTGAGTTCTTAGGTATTGAAGACAAAATAGAGTCTTCCAAAGTAATGTTCCATCAAGCTGCTATTGAGGCAAGTGTTGTCAATAGCCAGAAGATGAAAGCTGTTTATTTGGCTAAGGGTATGCAAAATGTAAAGGATCCTTTGACTATGAAGAACATCTTTGTGTTAAAGACCATCAACCAACAAGAGAACATTCTTCAACTAATCGAAGAGATTAAAGATAATCCAAATGTAGAATATGCAGAACCAAACTATATATATAGCATTGATGACTTTGAAGTAGGAGATATTATTTATGATGATTCAGGTAATGAGAGTGAAGAAGAGGCTAGCGAGAATAGTACAGCAAATATCTCTGTTGATGATCCACTGTATTCAGCACAATCCAATATAACATCTACCAATATAGATGATGTATGGGATCAATACACCACAGGTGATGGTTCACAAGTGATAGCCATATTAGATACGGGAGTAGATTACACTCATCCAGATTTAGAGGCAAACATTTGGATTAATGAGGCAGAGTTAAATGGAGTTGAAGATTATGATGATGATGGTAATGGATAT